>ERZ791837.220-NODE-220-length-45311-cov-3.727638_pt1 | contig 45311 bp, 41 predicted proteins | sample MGYA00510292_ERZ791837 | MGnify/ENA primary metagenome ERZ791837 (study PRJEB30046, sample SAMN00715259) | human gut metagenome | study: EMG produced TPA metagenomics assembly of the A metagenome-wide association study of gut microbiota in type 2...
GAATCTTTAACTATTTTGAATTCACTTTTTCTTATACTCTGACTAATTTGTTTAGATCTGTTGATCGCATTGATAGAGGTTCTTCATGTCGATGCAAATTATATTTTGGGCGTGGAATCTGACAATGCTGGAAATAACTCGATAGATGCAAGGCTGCGGGAATTGCCGGAATCACAGAGACAGTATTTTACAACGGTGTTTTTGACAATGCTGGCAAATTATCCGGCAGCTGCGTAAGGAGGAACAAATTATGGCGAAAAGGAATTACCAATTACGCTTGAAGAACAGATAGACATGATGAAAAAGGAGGACATTCGCACGATTACATTTGACAAGGGATATGATGTTGTGCTGAATATGGCGGATGGAGCAATAGGATATCTTGAAGACGATGGGGAAAATCATAAGATTTTTTCTGTCATTGCGAAAGCATTAAAAAATGGTGGAAAGCACTTTATGGATATCATAAATGGAAGTGTATTTGAAAATCACAATGGGAGGCATTTGCTTCCCTTTTTTACGTAATAATGCATCATAATGAAGCTGGTTGTCTTCTAAAAAAAAATAATAAAAATGTAACCTTTTGCTTCAAATTGCTGTCATAATATATAGCGCGCAAAAAAAAGCCTTATTGCAGTAGGAAGGAAGCAGGAAAATGAAGGAGCAAAAGAAAAAACGCCGCATAGAAGGGATGGATGCGTTAAGGGGTTTTGCTATATTGGGAGTTGTCCTTTACCATGTAATGCCGGGGCGGTTTCCGGGCGGCTTTCTCGGAGTCAATATGTTTTTAGTGCTGTCCGGCTATCTGATCTATAAAACATCCGTATGGGACCTGGAACATGGGGAATATGCAGCAGGCAGATTTTATAAAAAACGTTGCATAAGGATTTATCCTCCTCTGCTCATTATGATCGTTGCAGTGTGGGGCATTCTGGCGGTCAGTATGCCGGAGGTGGCAAAGGGCAGGGGCGGTGAAGTTTTAAGCATTGTTGGGGGATATAATAATTTCTGGCAGATCCGGCAGAATGCATCTTATTTTGCAAGGATGAGCCAGCAGTCACCATACACACATCTGTGGGCGATTGCCATAGAAATGCAGTTTTATCTTATGTGGCCGCTGTTGTTTTGGCTTCTTCGTAAACTGAAGAAGCATACATCCATGACGGCTGCGAGAACAGCTGTGCTTGTTCTGGTGATTCTTGGTGGACTTCGTATGAGCATTGTCTATCGTCCGACAGAGGATGTATCAAGGCTTTATTATGGGACAGATACAAGAATATATGCCCTGTTTTTGGGAATGTTTATTGCAATGATTCAGAAGGATGTGATATCTTTTGTACAAAGAAGGCTGCCGTTATGGTTTATAAACAGCCTGACAGCAGCATGGCTCGTGGTGATGACGGGAGCCTATTTCATAGCGGAAGGGCAGATGCCGTATATATACCAAGGGGGAATGTTTGCAGATGGAATACTTTGTGCACTGATTCTTTTGCTGATTTCAGTGGGAAGTATGGGGAAATGGCTAGACAAAAGTCCCTTTGCTTTAGTAGGAAGAATAAGTTATGAGCTTTATCTGTGGATGTATCCGATCATTTTTCTGTTTGGGTATTATAAGAAAAACTTTGGCCCGGTATCCTGGTGTGTACAGATCATACTGATGGTTTTTGCGGCATCTGCGATGCATGGACTGATGGTATTTTTTCAATATAAGAAAAAACAGAACCCGAAGGGGGATGGTGTTGTCATAGGTTATACCAGCACTGGATTCTCTGTAGCCTGTATTGTACTGGCTGTTTGTGTGATCACTACACATCAGCTGCCGGGGGACGCTGTGAAGGATACTGTCGTAAAAGCACAGGCAATGTCACAGCAACAACACAGGAGGATTGCTGACGAGGTAAAAGCTTCAAAAGAGAAAGCACCGGCCGCCGGGAAAGTGGAAAAAATGAAAAAGGCTCCCTTAGAGAAAACGGATCAAGATGACAATGCCAGCATCCGTGGGCAGAGTATTACCGCAATTGGTGATTCCGTTCTACTTGGTGCTTCCAAGGAAGTAAAGAAAAAGCTACCGGACTGTATGATTGATGCCAAGGTATCCAGACAGGTTATTCAGTCGAAGGATATTGTTAAAGACCTGAAATCAAAAGGAAAATTAGGAGATACGGTCGTGCTTGCTCTGGGAACGAACGGAACCTTTTCCGATGCTGTCGGCAGAGAGCTGATTCGTGCGATTGGAAAGGACCGGAAGATCTATTGGGTCACAGCCTTCGGGGAGCATTTGCAGTGGCAGGAAGAGGCTAATCACCAGATCCGATCCATGGCAGAGCAATACAAAAATGTGCAGATTATTGACTGGGCATCTCTTGCAGAAGGGCACCCAAAGTGGTTTGTATCCGATGGAGTACATCTGACCTCTTCCGGATGCAAAGCCTATGCAAAACTATATTATGATGCAATAGACAAAAACAGCCAGAAATGCATTGTAAAGAATCAGGAGGAATAGACCTGCGGTAGTAAAAGGAGGAAAAAATGGCAGAATCATCATACTATTCAAAGGGGGAACAAATGGCATGGGATGACCGGGAGATTATTGCGCAATTTTTGTGCCGTGATGAGGCTGCCATTAAAAATACTGTGGACAAGTATGAAAGATATTGCAGCTCCATCGCCTATCGTATTTTAGGAAATGGAGAGGATGTCAGGGAGTGCTTGAATGATACCTGGCTGAAGCTGTGGGAGTCCATTCCGCCGACAGTACCTGAGATTTTGTCGGCATATGTGGGAAAAATAACCAGAAATCTGGCAATCAACCGATATGATCATCTGCATGCCGGAAAACGCTGTGGGGACAGTGTGGATCAGCCGTTGGAGGAATTAAAGGAGTGTGCATCGTTGGCACATGATAATGTGAGAGAGGAAATGGACCGGAAGGATCTGGAGGAAGCAATCAACCGGTATCTGGACGGACTGCCGTCAAAAAAACGACAGATCTTTGTCCGAAGGTATTTTTATCTGGATGAGATATACCAGATTGCAGAGCATTTTCATATGACGGAGTCCGCAGTCAAGGTGGGATTGCACCGTATGCGGAAGTCCTTAAAGATACATTTGCAAAAGGAAGGATATCATATTTAGAAACAAGCCTGTGAAAAAATCAGGGCTGAATTAAGAAATGAGGTAATAGTTATGTCAAAGAAAAAGATATTGTGTTATGTTTTATTGACTGCAATGTTAGTCAGTATGTTTGCGGCAGGAGAGGTGTCTGTGGCGGCAGAACAACAGAAGCCGGCATATTCCAATCTTGCAGATGCAAAGTCACGAAAAGAAGTAAGGAGTGCCCTTTTGTCAGCGGGAATCTCTGCCAAAACAGCGGATGCCTGGCTGAAGGATGTTGTAAGCTACAATAAAACCATCAAAAATACCAGTCTGGTAAAAAAAAGCTTCAGAAAGATGGGAAAAAAGCCACCGGTATATAATGAAAACCGGATCAGTAAGCTCTGGCTGAAGAAAAATAAACTGTTTATCGGTTATAACTGCAGGATTACTGCCTATGATCTGATGAAGGACTATATTAAGGTCGGCAATACCAGAAAAGCGAATCCGTCGCAGCTGTTTATGGATCAGGATGCGTTAAAGAATGCACCGACTAAGAAGTTTTCAGGAAAGCAGAGAAAAGCATTTGAGAGTATATTCTCTACGGTGCAGACGAAATATACGAAGAATGTGGCAACACATGCAGCTATTTGGGCAAAGGATTGGAAAAACAAAAAGATTTCTGTTTCCGGCAAGACAAAGGCAACTCTGATCAGCGTCGTTTTGCATTCCAGTTTCAGCAAAACGGAAAATGAACTGTTTGTGGGTCATACCGGTGTGCTGGTGCCGACAAAGAATCATAAATATCTGTTTATTGAAAAGCTGTCATTCCAACTTCCTTATCAGGTAACCCGTTTTGAAAGCAAAAAACAGCTGAATGATTATCTGATGGGAATGTATGACACGGAATGGGGGCAGGATACGGCAAAGCCATTTATTATGGAAAATACAAAGCTGATGAAGGAATATCATGCAGTGTCTGACCGATAGAACGGATAGTAACGAATTTTCAAATGCATGGAATGGAGGAATCAGATGAGCCGAAGAATCAAAAATACAATCAGCAGCAAGGAACTGCTGCAGGCAATGGGAGGAATACGGGACTGCTATGTGAAGGAGGCAGATTATGCTGCTTGTGCTGCTACGAGGAAACAACCTCACAGATGGTATGTTGCTGCCGGCATGGCAGCCATGCTAGCATTGAGTATTCTGCTTCCAAATCTTAATAAAGCAACGGCTTATGCCATGCAGAGCCTGCCGGTGATAGGAGAATACTTTAAGCTGGTTACATTCCGGGAATACCGGTTTGATGATGGAAGGCATAGCGCAGACGTAAAATGGAATAAAATCTATGCAGATAGGGCAGGGATGGATGACTCCGAGGAAACCGGAAAACAGGCGCGCAAATCAGTCAAAGAGATCAATGCGCAGATGGAGCAAAAGACCGAGAAGCTGCTCAAAGAATTTAAGAAGCAGGTCGGGGCGTTGGGCTACTCCTCTCTGACCGTGGATAGCAAGGTGGTCACGAACTCTTCGAAATATTATTGTGTTATGCTGTCTGCGTTTTCCTCCCAGGCAGATGGATACCAGGCGGATGCCTTCTATACGATAGAAAAGAGTACCGGAAACCTGCTGGAATTATCGAATCTGTTCCCGGAGAATGCGGATTATGTAGATGTACTTACGGCACAGATCAAGAAACAGATGCGCCAAAATATGAAAAAGGATGAAAATAATGTGTATTTTCTGGATACAGATACACCGGTAGCATTGTTTGACAAGATTGATGAAAACCAACAGTTTTATATCAATGGAAAAGATGAAATAGTGATCTGCTTTGCAGAGGGGGATGTAGCACCGGCTTCCATGGGAACACTACGTTTTGTTATCCCGCAAAAAGTGGTGAAAGAACTTCAAAAAAATAAACGATGATTCCTATAGGGGGATAGGAGTTGTGATAAAAATCTGTAGGAGGGTATAGCCTGTTTTTATCCGTCATAAGTTGTATGGAACGATAATGAAAGGTAATTGAGAAAAATTCTTAGTTACCTTTTTATTTTGTTTATAGGAGCAGACTAAAGCAGTATCACATTACGATTGAGCGCATTGATACAGAAATATAAGAGCATTTAGGCAATGAAAAGGAACTTTGAGCTAGTAAGTAATCAATAAAGTTGCGGTTGTTAGCAATATGCGGAATTGGCTATCCAGACATTACAGATTGCCCTTGACAGAAATCCTGTAAAAGGAGAAATTATTTTGCATAGTGATCAGGGTTCACAATATACCTCCAGAGCCTTCACAGAATTTTGTGAAGAAAAAGGGATTCGGCAAAGCAGGATGTCCTTATGATAATTCTCCGATGATTTTTTTTAGTGTAAATGTTACAAAAATGCTTGACCATCTCAGGCACAGAGATTGCAGTGTCAGAAAGAACGAAGTGGATGGTTTAAGTTAAGGAGGTTCAATTAGTTCACCATATCACATTTATTCTGTGTTATACTGTGTTATAGATTTGGAAACTATGGAAAGGGGATGAGTGTCATTGAGCAGGAAAAAAATCAAGCAGATGGGAGCCGTGGCTTTACTAGTTATTCTGATGTTTATTATGGGATGCTTTTTTATAAAAGACGATAAAGTAAAAACATTAGAGAAAAATGATTATGGGAAAACATTAGAGAAAAATGATTATGGGGTGTTTCTGAATGCGGACGCCTCATCTTTGGAACGCTTTAAAAGATATGATCTGATTGTAATTGATGCGCAATATTTTACAAAAAAGGATATCGAATCGCTCCATCAAAATGGAACAAAGGTATATACGTATCTAAATATTGGATCTGTTGAAAACTTCAGGGAATATTATAAAACTTACGAGAAGTTTACAATTGGCAAGTACGAGCATTGGGATGAAGAAAAATGGGTGGATGTGTCTGTCCCGGCATGGCAGAAGTTTATAGAACAGCTTTCTAAGAAACTATTTGAAAAAGGTGTTGACGGTTTTTTTATAGACAATTGTGATGTATATTATTATGCTCCGCGCAAAAGTATTTTTGAGGGTCTTACAGCGATTTTGCAAAACATTATGACATTAAAAAAAGCGGTCATCATCAATGGTGGGGATACATATGTGACAGAATATAGAGAACGCTATGGGGCTGTTGATCATATTATGACAGGTGTAAACCAGGAATCTGTGTGGAGCGGTATCGATTTTGATAAAGGGACATTTAATGAGCAAACAAGGGAAACACGGGAGTATTACAGCAAATATTTGGAAGCTTGCAAAGCAGACGGAATGGAAGTATATCTGTTGGAATATACAACCGACGAAAAACTGATCCCAAAAATAAAAAAATACTGTAAGGAGAAGAACTTCCATTTTTATATTTCTAATTCTCTAGAACTTCAATAATGGTTATACAACAAGTAATCCAAAGATAATACTCTTATTTATCATATGGGTGGGTATATACTGAGAAAAATATTGTTGATGGAGGAGAAAAGGATGGAGCAAGAAATTAGAAACGCGGACCTTTCAGATATGATGTGTGATCTGCTTTATCTGTTAGGGTGTGGTGTTAATGAGAAAATGCCTGCGAAGGCTTATATCAAGACATTTCAGGAAGCATACGACGAAGACAAAATGCAGATGATGTATCGATTTAGCAAGGCTCATTTTGTGGAAGCACTTACCGGAACCGTGCTGAAAAAGGCTGGCGTGAAGCTTCCGACAGAGTGGGAACAGAGTATTGCCAAAGCAATCCGTAAAGTAATCTTATTCGATCGGGAACGTGCAGAGATTTTTTCTTATATGGATGAGCAGAGAATCTGGCATATGCCATTAAAGGGCGTGATATTAAAAGAGTTTTATCCGTCCATCGGCATGCGGCAGATGTCGGACAATGACATTTTGTTTGATAAAGACTATGCGAAGCAGATCCGGGATTACATGATAAGCCGCGGTTATGAGGTCGAAGTTTTTGAGCAGGGAAATCATGATGTCTATGAAAAAGAACCGGTTTATAATTTTGAAATGCATACTTCACTTTACGGAGCGGGTCATCACAATGAGTGGATAAGCTATTATGACAGGATCAAAGACCGTCTGCGTCCGAAAGGAAATCGATCCGAGTATCGCTTTACGGATGAGGATTTCTATGTATATATTATGACGCATATGTTCAAGCACTTTGATGGAAGCGGTACAGGAATCCGTTCTCTATTAGATCAATATGTGTATTTGAATCGGCTGGAAGATTCCCTTGATTTTCCTTATATTGACAAGCAGTGTGAGATCCTTGGTATTGCAGATTTTGAAAAAGAAAATAGGGATCTTTGCAAGAAAGTGTTCCGAATGAATGATATCCTCGCAGAAGAAGGGACGGAAAGATTTCGTCACGCTCTTACGCCGGAAGAGAGTAAGCTGCTTTATTATTATATAACTTCCGGAGCATATGGTACGACAGAGCGCAGAGTAGTAAACAGCATGTCTCAGCATCGGAAAAAAGATGGAAGTATTTCAAAAGCTGCTTATATAATAAAACGACTGTTTCCGGGAAAAGAGCAGTATGATTATTGCCCGGTACTGAAAAGACATCACTGGCTTCTGCCGTTTTACTGGGTGTACCGGGCTGTCCGGATGATTTTCAGTAAGGAGAGGAGAAGCAGGACATTCCAAGAAATAACTATTGTGAAAAAAATCCGGCAGGATCAGTAGGGAAAGTGTTGAATAATAATGGACAAATGATGAGCGAATGATAATCATTTTCCCCCAATCCGATATTGACAAGACGATAATCTTTCAGTATGATTGAGACAGCGAGTATCACGGAAAGGGAGGAAGATATGAAACAAAGAAAACGAGGAATAAGGCGGATGTTTGCCGGAGCCATGGCGGTTCTTATGGTGCTGTCAGCAGTGAATGTGAGCGGCTGGAGCGTGATGAATGCGAAGGCGGAGGAGACTGCAGTGCAGGCAAATGATAGTACTGGAAAGACTGAACAGCAATCCACGGAAGAGGAAGAGTGTAAGCACGAGGGGGTTGAAATAACTTTCAACAGCAACGGTTTCGGAAACTGCCCGAAATGCAATGCAACCGTATATCAGTCTGCTGTTGAAACAACTGACAAATATGATATTGACGATGACGGCACGAAAGAGACTGTTTACGAAATCAGCAATGCAGGTCAGCTGTACTAGTTTGCAGGACTTGTAAACGGCACTCTTGATGGTATTGAACAAAACACATTAGCCAATGCAATTCTGACAGCCAACATCACAGTAAATGATAATCTTCTTGATTCCTTACAATACGATGCAGAGGGCAATGTTTCCAACGGAAGTGATTTTATAACCTGGACACCGATTGCAGATTGTATGGAAGATCATATAACACTGTATTCAGGAACGTTTGACGGAAATAATAAAACCGTAAGTGGTTTATACTTTAATGATAATTCAACACGTATTGGATTATTCGGAAGTTCAGAAGCTGATGGCAACATAAAAAATGTTGGAGTTGTTGATTCCTATTTCAAGGGGAATGATTTTGTGGGCGGTGTGTGTGGACGCAATGACGGCACAATCACAAACTGTTATAATGCAGGGAATCTTACCGTTATTGAGTCATCTGCTACTATAGGCGGTATATGTGGATACAATAGTGGCACAGTCACAAACTGTTATAACACAGGAACTGTTACCGCTACCGGCCAAGCAGCTTCTGTAGGTGGTGTGTGTGGCTGTAGTATTGCACCAATTTCAAACTGTTATAACATAGGAACTGTTACTGCTACTAGCTCAAGTACTGATATAAGCGATATATGTGGATACAATTTTGGGCCAATCAAAAATTGCTACTACCTCGCAGACAAAGAAGATGAAAATGGCGGCAAAACCGCCGCACAATTCGCAAGCGGTGGAGTTGCGTATCTTCTCTCACAAGGTTGTATAGTAGGTGAAGGTGAAAATGCCGTAACTTACAGTGGCTCTGTATGGGGTCAGAGACTTGGCGAAAATGGTGATACATATCCTGTTTTGAAAAAGGCAGGGGATGCCAAGAATACAGTATATCGGAATGAAACATATCCAGGTTGTGAAGGTAATCCGGGTGATCTGGTCTATTCGTATTCAAATACACAGAAAGATCCGGCTTATGCTGAGCACACTGATGAAGATTTAGATGGCAAATGCGATATTTGTAAGCTGGATTTTAAAACATTTGAACAGCTTGGACTGCTGATTGCCAAAGTAAATAAGAATTTAAGTGATGGAAAGTACGCAGATGTGCAGTACACAACGGCATCCATTGATAACTTACGAACGGCTCTTGTGGCTGCAGGCGCTATTACAGAGGCTTCTTCTGATACAGATGTTGCAACAGCCTTTGATAAGCTGCTTGCAGCGTCTACAGTAGGTGCAGATGGACTTATCAAGGCAGACCATAATATTGTCATATCATTTGCGGATGCGGATGCGGATGCTAAAAGAGGCATAGCATCAGGAAATGGATGGTATGCAAACGGCGATACCGTTACCCTTAAAGTAACACCAAGTGTAGGATACATTTTCAGCAAATGGACCCAAGATAAAGCAGGCAATACATCTGTAGGAACAGAGAGTACATATACCTTTACGTTAGGAGATGACAGTCCGGATGCATATTATGCATGGCTTGATGAAGTAAAATATACAGTGACATGTGAAAGCGTTGAAGGTGGAACTGGTATAGCGAGTGAAGGACGGTATGTATATGGACAGAAAGCAACAGTGACAGCAACAGCGAATGATAACTATGAATTTGTAGGCTGGAAGGATAGTTACGGAACAACGGTAAGTACGGATGCTGTTTACAACTTCACAGTGATTGGTGATGCGACATTGACACCGGAATTTGTCAAGGTTAAAACAGATGAAGGAGCAGATATAGCTTATGTGACAGTAAGTTTCTACCATCAGTCAGGAAAGCTTTTGGACAGCCGGAAGGTTGTTTCCGGCGAAGGAAAGATCACCGCTACAGTAAATGCACCGACAAAGGTAGGCTTTGACTTTCTTGGATGGTCTGCAAAGGCAAGCGGTGCAACAGCAGAAGATGTAGTTGATTTTGAAACTGCAACCTTTAGTGAGAATACCAGTCTTTATCCGGTGTTTAAGGCACAGGCTATTACTTATACATTGACAGTAGTAGGTTTACAGACAGAGCAAAAGGCTCCACAGTCTAGTGTTACGGTTACTGCAGATCCGATTGACGGTAAACAGTTTGTGGGCTGGAAGGATGCCAATGGCAATATCGTAAGCTACGACAGCACATATACTTTCATCATCACCGGAGACACCACACTTTCGGCATATTATGAGCAGGCAGACAGTGAGGTAGTGAAAGAGCCGACGATAACAATAGCGCAACCAACCTACGAGGATATTACCGGTGGATATAAGATGGCATTTTATTTCAACTATACGGTTCCGGAGGACTGTAAGTTGGTAGATATTGGTATTATCAGAAAGAAGGGTGATTATAAGGCAGATGGAATTACCCTTGAAACAGATGGCGTGTCACAGTATTCCGTGTTATCTAAGCTGGGCAGCGAAGGACAGTTCTATTATACAAAATCAAATTATTATGGAACTGGACATACAGTTACGGGATATATGATATATGAGAAGAATGGAATCCGATATACAGTATATAGTGATTCCATATATGGTGTAAAGAATAACAAGTACAGCGAAAATTAAGTTTAAGTGAAAGGAAGGACAAAGAAATGAAAGAAGCTTATGAAGTAGCAGAAATGGAAATTATTGAATTTGAAACAGAAGATGTGATTACTACCAGTGGCGGTGGTCAGATTGGTGGCGGTGATGAAGGTTTCGGAGACTAAGAATACCATTATTCAGGGGGCGGCGGTGTAAACCGCCGCTTTTTCCAAATAACAGAGAAGCTATTTAAATTATTTAGCACAGTAACGGGTATTTATAAATGGCTGTCATTATCAACCAGTACAGAGGAGATTGATTGTGAAGATAAAAAATATGATTTTAACAGCAGTATGTATTTGCTTCCTTTGCCTGTTTGGAAGTGTACAGGTGTATGCGACAGAATATTATGGAAATTTTCAATACGAAGATAATGGAGAAAACGTATCAATTTATGCATATAATGGAAGCGACAAAGAGGTTACCATTCCTGCCTATATTAACGACAAGGCGGTAACAGAAATCAATGATTATGCATTTTTATTATGTAATTCGGTAGAGAAGATCATCGTACCATCTACAGTTACGACAATTCATGCAAATGCATTTTCAGGTGTCGGAAATCTCAAGAGTGTGGTACTTGCTTCCGCAGATACCAAAATCGAGGATTCCAATGAAAATACAGACAAGAAAGATACCGATGAAAACGGAAAGTCGAATCCGTCCGATGCCACAGACAATAAGAAGGGCGATAATTCAGGAAATAAAGATGCCGGAAACGCGAATACGTCCGGCACATCCAATAATCAGACTAAGAAACAGTCCGGAGCCAACAATAATAAGAGCAATTATAAAGTTACGGTAGATTCCTCGGTAGATACAGCCGCAGAGGAAAAGAAACTTGCCGAGCAGTACAAGAAAGAAAACAAGACAGATGACGGCGCTACAGTACAAAATCGTGGTACAGAAAAGCAGAGTGGTGGCACAGAGATTGCAGGAATTGACGAGGGCATAGATGCCGACGAAAATACCATCGGCTCAAATGCAGATACAGCCTCCGAAAAATCACATAGTATGCCGGTGCGGGGAATTATATTGATAGTAATTGCGGCAGCGATTGCAGTGACAGGAATGGCTTTATTTATCCGGAAGAAAAAGAAACAGAAGTAGAATTATAATTTGAATGCAATCAGAGGTCGCATATGAAGAACTTTACAATCCGTCTGGCAGGACAGTATTTTACCATCTGTCCTGTCTGTGATTATATCAGAGAATATTGCAAAGATTATATGGTGGCAGATGTTCAAAGGGGTACAGCTACAGAAACTAGTGGAGCTGTGTCACCGGTTTATTTCACGATTGCCACCACGCAGTCCGATATCGACTTTGAGCGTGAGAAATCCGCCAGAGAAGATATCAAAGAGGGCATTCCTATCAGGCATTTTTCCGATGCCTACTTAGAGACACTTGCGGTCTATCGCAAGATTGCAGACCGCCTTTTATCCTGTGATACTCTGCTTTTTCATGGCTCGGTCATTGCAGTAGATGGCGAAGGCTATCTTTTTACAGCGAAAAGCGGCACCGGCAAGTCCACTCATACACGACTGTGGAGAGAGTATTTCGGGGAGCGTGCCGTCATGGTAAACGATGACAAGCCACTTCTTCATATCACAGACTCCGGCATGACCGCATATGGTACACCCTGGGATGGCAAGCACAGACTAAGCACGAATATTGCAGTACCGCTAAAGGGCATCTGCATATTGACAAGAGATACCACAAATCATATCGAACCGGCAGAGCCACATGCCGCATATCCGATGATTGTCCAGCAGACGAATCGCAGCTTATCAGCGGACGGAATGAAGCAGACACTTTCCCTCATAGATAGGATGCTTAATGTAATGCCGGTCTACCGGCTTGGCTGTAACATGGATATCGAGGCTGCAAAGGTTGCTTATGAAGGAATGAATAGACTTAAGAAACAGGAGGAATTATAGATGAGATTAAAAGATACATTTATCACACACGACAGCGATGGAGAGCAGGTACTAATTGATGTAACCAGCTCCTTTGCCGGACTTGTCAGAAGCAACAAGTCAGCGGCTTTTATTGTAGAGTGCCTGAAAACAGATAGTACCAAAGAGCAGATTGTTGAGGCAATGTATGAAAAGTACGATGCTCCGAAGGATGTGCTGCAAAAGGATGTGGAGTCAATTGTGGAGAAGCTGCGTGGCATTGGAGCGATAGAGGAATGACCAGATTATCTTATGAGGAATATCTACGTAAATTCCATACTCTCACATACAAAAATGTAGGAGTGAGTATGCTGCCGCTGCTAAAGCAGGGACGGGACTCTTTCACAGTGCGTGAGGTGAAGCAGGGCGAAAGCTGTAAGTTATGGGATGTTGTGTTATATAAAAGAGGCACAGACCAGTATGTGCTTCACAGAATTGTCAAGGTATATGAAGATTTCTATGATATCCTTGGTGATAACTGTATTGGGATAGAGAGTGGAATCCCTAAAATAGATGTTATTGGTGTGATGACAGACTTTGCCCACAAAGGGAAGCAGTACAAGACCGATGACATAAGATACCGATTGTATGTGTGGCTGTGGTGCAGACCATATAAGCTGCGGATATTTTTGAAGAAAATCAGAATGAGATTACAATCTGTTTTGAGAAAAAAGAGAGAAAAATGAATCGAAGTTGGTGTGATTATTTATGAGAAAGACGAACAAATCCGCCCTGCACTTTATCAACGAGGTCGCAGGCAAAAGCAGATTATATATACTATTCCTGCTGTTTTTGCAGATGGTACTTGGCATCAGCAGTGTTTTTTATGCTCTGCTCCTGCGTGGACTGATTGATGGGGCAGTGGCACATGACAGCTCCAAAATGATTACCTATTGTGTCCTCTTTGCGGCACTTGTGGTGGGGCAGATTGCACTCCGGGCAGTTCTTCGGTTCTTAGAAGAATACGCTAAGGCAACCTATGAGAATACATTCAAAAGCAGGCTGTTTGCAGGGCTTCTTACACACAATTATGGAGCAGTCACCGCAATCCATTCCGGTGAGTGGATGAACCGCCTGACATCAGATACTGTTGTCGTGTCAGAGGGGCTTGCCACGATTGTGCCGGGCGTAGCCGGAATGGTAACGAAGATGGCAGGAGCACTTGTGGTAATCCTTATTATGGAACCGAGGTTTGCCTATATCCTTGTGCCGGGTGGAATACTTCTGGTGCTGCTTACTTATATTTTCAGAAAGCAGTTAAAAAAGCTGCACAAGCAGATGCAGGAAAAGGATGGATTTGTCCGTATCTTCTTGCAGGAGCATCTTGGCAGTTTGATGATCGTCAAAGCATTTGGCAAGGAAGTGGATAGTCTTACTGAGGCGGAAAGCCATATGAGCGAGCACAAGAAAGCCCGCATGCGTAAGAATCATTTTTCTAATGTGTGCAATATCGGCTTTGGAGCAGTTATGAACGGAGCTTATGTGCTTGGAGCAGTCTATGGAGCTTTTAGTATCTATGGTGGCACTATGACCTACGGTACATTTATGGCGATGCTTCAGCTTATCAGCCAGATACAGAATCCGTTTGCCAATATCACAGGCTATCTGCCGAAGTATTTCGCTATGCTTGCGAGTGCGGAGAGGCTGATGGAGATTGAGGCGTATGCTGAGGATGAAGTAAAATATATTCCGTATAACAGCACTTTCGGCTTGTCGCATGTGGATTTTACATATCTTCCGCCGGTCATTACCGAGGGAGATACGGTTATGCCAATCGTATTAAAGGATTACAGCTTAGAGATACGAAAGAGCGAGTTTGTGGCATTTACCGGTCCGAGTGGCTGTGGCAAAAGTACTGTGTTAAAGCTTATGATGGGCTTGTATACAGTGGATGCCGGAGAAGTGTATGGCTGTGACCGTTCCATGTTTGCCTATGTTCCACAGGGCAATCAGCTTATGAGTGGAAGTATCCGGGATATCATTACATTTTCAGATAAGAACAGAACAGGAGATGAAGCAGGCATTCACAGAGCTCTGCAGATTGCCTGTGCGGATGGCTTTATCGCAGAACTGGAGCATGGGATTGATACGTTGCTTGGAGAGCGTGGCTTGGGACTATCCGAAGGACAGATGCAGAGGCTTGCGATTGCAAGGGCAATTTATTCCGACCGACCGGTACTTCTTCTGGATGAAGCTACAAGTGCACTGGATGCCGGAACGGAAGAAGCAGTTCTTGGGAATCTTCGCAGCATGACGGATAAGACAGTGATCATTGTAACCCACCGTCCGGCTGCACTTAAGCTGTGTGACAGGCAGGTTGCATTTGGAGAAGAAAAGTAACGGTGAATCAGATGTGTCTTATCGAAGCTGGATTGTTAAAATTGTCCGGCAATAACAAAAGAGTGGAAAATAGTGATTGATAAGAGAAAGGTGAGATCATGAAATCACCCAAATTAAGAAAGGCAAATTATGAAAAAAATAAAAATGGTTGATTTTTTCTAGGAAATGAACAAAATGATTGGGCTGAAGGCTCTTGAATGAGCATTCAGTCCTTGGGAAACAGCTAAAGGATATCCGGATATCTATTTTCCCCCATCCGATATTGACAAGACAATAATCTTTCAGTATGATTGAGACAGCGAGTATCACGGAAAGGATTATTTTATGAATGAGACACAGATAAAAAGCAGTATGAAGGATAACAGACGAAAAGCAATTATCAATGCTGCGTTTCAAATTTTTGTAGAGAAGAAAATTGAGCCGGTCAGTATGGGAGAGATTGCAGAGGCGGCAGGAGTAGGACGTGCGACATTATTCCGCTATTATCCGAATAAGCTGGAGTTAGTGATCGCGGTGTGTGCTGCCAAATGGAAAGAGTATCTGGATGCACTGGATGCGAAGCGTCCGCTTACATCGATTGGAGATATTCCGGCAATTGATAGGTTTACTTTCACGCTGGACAGTTATATCGAAATGTACCAGCATCACAAGGATTTATTGCAGTATAATGACAATTTCAACCATTATGTCACCCATGAGAAAGTAGAGGAGAAACAGCTTGAGGAGTTTCATGCATCCCTTTATTCGGTCGATACGAGACTGGAATGGATGTATGAGAAGGCAAAGGAGGATCACACATTTCGTACGGATATTCCGAAGGAGGAATTTTTTCGTGTGACAGTGCATACAATGATGACGGCTTGTACGTACTGTGCCAGCGGATTTATCTGGGGATCAGAGGACAACAAGGATTATACCCCGGAGTTACGCAGGATCAAGGAAATGATCTTAAATTATGCGAAAATCTCTGAATGAAAGAATCTTCTAAACGAAGAATTTCGAGAGTACATCGCAGGGAAAGGGAGGAAGATATGAAACAAAGAAAACGAGGAATAAGGCGGATGTTTGCCGGAGCCATGGCGGCTCTTATGATGCTGTCAGTGGTGGATGTCAGCGGCTGGGGCGTGATGAATGCGAAGGCGGAGGAGACTGCGGAAATTACTTTGGCAGAAAATGCCCCTCAGTATCTGTATGTAGGCGATGGCACTACTATAGCAGTTATTTGGGATGGAAAACTTCAAGACGATGGAAAAGATAATAAGAATACAATATATCAGGGAAATGGTTGGTATTATGACGGTGAAGAGAATCAGTTGGTACTGCAAGGTGTGTCTATTACTAATTTGAGTTGCGATAGGGATCTTTCGATTCTGTTATCAGGAACCAATAACGTGGAGCAGTATATTCAAATTGAACCGGGAAATAGTGAGAATGAGCATACTTTGACAATAAAGAGTGATAATAACGGAAGTCTGATTTGTGAAAGTATCCTTGCAGGAAGCACAAGGAAGCCACGTAACCTAAGTATAATGGGAGCAACGGTGGAAACTTCCGAGATCAGATGTCATGGGAGTTTAGCGATTGAAAATAGTCATATTGCTGTGAACAATAATCAAATTAATGATGCAATTTTGGGTAATACAGTAAGTATAAAGGATAGTTATGTTAAAGCTAAGAGTACCGAGGATATGGCGGGGGCAATTTCATCAAAGAATGGAATTACCATATCAGACAGCCAGATTCTGGCGGAAATTGGTAAAACATATGAAGCATATCCAGAAGATTCTGTAATAAAAAATGTTGATAGTAGCAACTCTGTCATCACAAAGCAATGGAAAGACTATGAGAAGGAAGTTAATGTAACGAAAACATATGTATATGGTAAAGCCACTTTAAAAGAAGATTTAACGATTGCAAGTGGGGAAAGCATTGAATTTGAGAGTGGTGCGAGTATTACTAATCCGGAGAAACTCACTTTGGCAGATGGTGCGAGCCTTTTGGTAGATGGAGAAGAGCATACACATAACAAAGACGGTGATGTTACATACACTTGGAAAGATGACAAAGAACATATAAAAAATGTGGCATGCAAAGACTGTCCGATCGGATATGTAACGAAAGAAACGGAATCTCACAGCATCGGCGAGAATGGTTTCTGTGCATGTAATGAGGTATACCAGTCGGCAAAGCTTACCACAGACAAGTATGATATAGATGGGGACGATAGCAAGGATGCGGTTTACGAAATCAGTAATGCAGGTCAGCTTTACTGGTTTGCAGGACTTGTAAATGGTACGCTTTCGGGCGAGACGCAGAATGCATCGGCGAATGCAGTCCTGACCGCGGATATTGTTGTGAATAAAAATGTTCTGAAGTCGGATGGAACAGTAAATGAGGGAACATTCAAGGAATGGACACCGATTGCCACTAGCGCAAGTCCATACACTGGTATATTTGAAGGGCAAAACCACACAATCAGTGGATTGTATTTTAAGCAAGAGACTAGTTTTGTAGGATTGTTCAGTGTTAACAGTGGTAAGATTGCTAATGTAGGTATTTTTGACTCTTATTTCTATGGTCAACCCTATAAGGGATGGCAGGTAGGAGGCGTGTGCGGATCTAACACGAATCAAGGAGCAATAACAAATTGCTATAATACAGGTATTGTTCGAGGAAGTGAAACTGTAGGAGGTGTGTGTGGAAGTAATTACGGAACAATTACAAATTGCAGCAATAAGGGGAACGTTGGTGAAGATGATGAAAGCGTAGGGGGAGTATGTGGAAGTAATTACGGAACAATTACAAACTGTAATAATGCAGGTATTGTCAGCGGTAAAATGTATGTAGGAGGCGTGTGCGGAAAAAATTCCAATGGCGGAACCGTCACAAACTGCAATAACACAGGTGAAGTTAGAGGAACGAGTCAGTATATAGGAGGATTGAGTGGAGATAATGATAGCTCAAGTATTACAAATTGTAATAACACGGGTGAAGTCAAAGCAACAGGTAAATTTGTAGGAGGATTAAGTGGAGGTAATTACAATAACGGAACCATCACAAACTGTTATTATGACAGCACCGTTTATACAGGAGCTGCGATAGGCACGAATAGCGGAACGACTACAAAAATTGAGGGAAAAACAACAGAGCAGTACAAGACCGGTGAAGTTGCGTATCTCCTGTCACAGGGCTGCTCAACCGGAGAAGGTGATGACACTGTGACTTACGATGGCTCCATCTGGGGACAGACCATCGGAACAGACAATTATCCGACCTTAGGTGGAGCTAAAGTTTACAAGAACGCTATTTATAACGGATGTGAGGGCAAACCGGGAGAGCCGGTATCTTATGCGTATTCGAATACAGAGAAGAGTACCTATGGTGACCATCCGGATGCGGACAATGATGGAAAATGTGATGACTGTGGTGCAATCATTGATGGCATCGGTGCGAAGCTTGCCGGTTATTCCTTAAGTCTTACCGGTAATATCGGCGTCAACTTCTACATGGAGTTGTCGAATAAGATTATCGCAGATAAGGATGCGTATATGCAGTTTACCCTTCCAAATGGAACTATTACGAAAGTACTGGTTTCCGAGGCACAGACGAATACCACGATCAATGCAGAGAAAACATATTACAGATTTCCATGCGAGGTAGCATCCTATGAGATGACACAGGATATCAAGGCACAGATGTTTGATGGAAATGGAAAGTGCGGCAAAGAATATACCTATACCGTCAGAGACTATGCACAATATTTAATTGATCATGTTGATTTGTATCAGGATGCCTATCCCTTCGCTGTGGCGATGTTGAATTATGGTGCCTGCTCACAGAAGTATTTTAATAAGGCGGTGGATGAGCTGGCAAATAAGTATTTAAATGATAATGAGTTGGAAATACTGGATCGATTTGAGGGTTATATTGATAATTTTGTTGCAAATAAGGCTGAAAATAAAGTGCTTGGACAATTTGCCGGACTTAGCATGGTATTGAAATCGGAAACTACATTGAATATCTTCTATGAACCGAAGGAAGGAATCGATGTGTCAAAGCTGAATTTTATCGTAGACGGAAAAGAAATCACACCGGTGAAACGAGGTCAGTATTATATTCTGTCTCTGGAAAACATCAAGGCAAATGAGTTAGGAAATTCAAAAAAGTTTACCGTAACTGATGGTACGAACACATTGAGTGGAGATTACTGTGCGATGATGTACTGTTATCAGGTATTACAAGCTCAGGAGGGGACTTATGAGGATGCTCTGGTGACACTGGTGAAAGCATTTTCCAATTATGCATATACCGCGCAGTCTATATGCCAATCCAATTAGTAAGTGAACGATCAAGGTAACCGAATAGCAAGAGTACATGGACATGAACACAGAATTCATACAAAAATGAAAGGAGTATCAGATTATGAAAGAGAGATACGAAACACCGGAGATGGAGATTGTAGAGTTTGAAACAGAGGATATTATTACAACAAGTGGTGATCCGGAGACGCCTTTTGTACCGTTTTCCGAAAAATAATGAAGATAATGTTAGGAGACCGGCTATGAAAAATAAGAAAAAAACAATGATTATTACGGCGATTGGTCTTGTGGTTATGCTGGCAGTCATTGTCGCTGCGGTAGTGATGAGGCAGTCTGGTCAAAATACTGCAAAGGAATCGGATAGGTCAGAACAGACAGCAACAGATCCGACATCTTTGGATGACAATATGCCATCCAAAGCTTCATCCGATCAGAAGGATGATACGAGCAGGGATAGCGGTAAGAATGATTCAGATAACAAAAATTCCGGTAACAAGGATTCTGACAGCAAGGATTCTGACAGCAAGGATTCCGGTAACAAGGATTCCGTCAGTAAAAATAACGATAGCATAGATTCCGGCAGCAAGGATTCTGACAGCAAAAATAACGATAGCATAGATTCTGACAGCAAGGATTCCGGCAACAAGGATTTTGACAGCAAGGATTCCGGCAGTAAAAATAACGATAGCATAGATTCTGGCAGTAAGGATAGCGGTGAGAAAGATTCGGATACGATTGAGCTTCCGTTTGTTCCGGCAGAATAGAATGGTGTCGCGAAAGATGGCATTGTGAGGAAGGATCGGAGGGGATCGGTGAAAGAAAAAAGTACACTTACATGGCTTAGAAAAGTGACAAAGAAATACCGTTCCTTTGTTGTACTGTTGACCATATTTGAAATTTGTATCTCATAGGTTACCTGCGTTGGAGATCTGCAGCAAACGGCTTCATTTTGAAGAGAGAATTACGCTAGATCATTCCTTTCGTCCGTAGATTTCACGGTATTGACGCAGAGTGTATCCGGTGTGTTTTTTGAATTGGGTTCCCAAGTGGCTTTGCGATGAAAATCCCAGATAAGTTGCGATCTCAATATAGGAATAATCGGAATAGATCAGTAAATTTTTGGCTCGGTTGATCTTCTCCTGAAGAATGTAACCGGATATACTGATCCCTTCGCATTCCTTGAATAGCTGGGAGAGGTAGTTGGGGTTACAGTCTGCTTCAACAGCCAAATCTTCCAGTGTGATCCGGTCATGTAAATGAGAAAAGATAAAATCCTTGCATTTATTAATGCGGGGATTTTTCTGTTTTTTCAAAATGCCTTTCTGCTTCTCTTTGATCTCATGAACCATTTCAGCATATTGGAATTCTGCTTTGTGGGCAAGGGGAGCGACAAGGGCAAGATCCTTGCACTCTTCGATCTGTTGGATGTAGGAATCGCTCAGAGAAAAGGAAATTTCCGGAGAGAGGCCTCCGCGGATCGCAGCACGGCTTGCGAGAGTGACCAGAACAATACCGAGATTTTTGAGATTGCGCAAGGGGTCCTTTGCAAGAGTGCCGATTGTTCCGTCATAATCCTCTTGCATGCTTTTTTCTAGTTGGATCAGATCACCGTTTTCGATGCTGCCAAATTCCCGCATCTCCTGATCGTAGGGATTATGATGGATATTATTTTCATTGTTTTCAAATAGTATATCGTTAAAGTGTTTTTGTACTTTTACCGTATGGTCATGATTGAGGCAGTTAGTCTCTATGATCTGCTCGGTTGTTGATTCTACTCCGGTGATCATATGGTTCAGAAACAATATATCTTCCAGGTAGTCATCCGGATTGACCTGTGGAACGTATTTTTCAATTTCTTCTTCTAATATTAGTTCGTTGTAGTCGCAGTTCAGATAAACAGGAGAGGCAAAACTGACAGGACCGACAATATAAATAGCATTGCGGCCTGTAACGATGCCGTAAATATCTTTTTGCCGGATGGATCTTAGACAAGGAACTCCCTGTGGCAGTGATTCCAGTAAAAAGCCCAGAAACTCCTTGTCTTTGATATAGGTATCCTGAAAAGCAAGGACTTTGCAGCAGGAAAAAGTAATTTCCCCGTCGATGGTTAATTTATATGCATGAGTGTGCAATTTTTTGGAAAGATATTGAAGTAAAATGGTATCTTGCATCATGGTTTCCTCCTATTCTGTCATGTTATAGATGAAGTATATCATATTATCTGATAATTATGTTATAAATCTAATATTTTTAATATAAATGAGCCCGTTTCCATCATAAAATATGGTCACAAGTTAAGAAACAACCGAAACGGAATATCTAAAAAGAAAGGTAGGGTGAACATTTATGAAAGTGAAGGGTGTTAATTTAGGAAACTGGCTTGTTCTGGAAAAGTGGATGAATCCGGCATTGTTTGAAGGAACCACGGCAGAGGATGAGTATTGGCTTCCAAGACAGTTGTCAAAAGAAGTGTATGAGGCAAGGATCAAGATCCATCGCAGTGAGTACATTACGGAGCGTGATTTTGTAACGATTAAATCATGGGGATTGGATGCGGTTCGTATTCCGGTACCATATTTTATCTTTGGAGACAGAGAGCCATTTATTGGATGCATTGAGGATCTGGACAAGGCATTCAACTGGGCTGAAAAATATGGTTTGAAGATACTGATCGATCTGCACACTGCACCGGACGGACAGAATGGATCTGATAACGGTGGAATCTGCGGCGTATGTAAATGGGCACAGAATCCGGAAGAGGTGGAATTTGTTCATACCGTATTGGAACGACTGGCACAAAGATACGGACACAGAGAAGGACTTTGGGGGATTGAGCTGATCAATGAGCCGGCATTGCAGGGAGCATGGGAGCTTCTCAATATCCAGAAGAGATATCCACCGGTAGACGAGGAGATGGCGAAAGGAAGCGCTCCGATCACCGTGGAATTCATCCGGAAGTTTTATCTGGATGCGTATGACCGCATTGAAAAATATCTGTCAGAGGATAAATATATCGTTATTCACGACGGATTCGAACTTACTATCTGGAAAGATTTTATGCGGGAAGAAAAGTATAAAAATGTCGTTCTGGATACCCATCAATATTTGATGATGGCAGAAATGATGGGATGTGAGCAGACAGTAGAAGGATACGAAAAATATGTGAAAGAGCACTTCATGAAGGAGATTGAGGAAATGCAGCAGTATTTCCCGGTTATCTGCGGTGAGTGGTGTCTGTTTAATTCTCTTGCCTGTGGTTGGGATACTAAGGGAGGACAGACCGTTCTTAACGGACTGGAAGGTGCTTCTGTGGAGACATATACTCCGGAGCAGAAAAAGGAAATCTATCAGGCGGTTGCAAAAATGCAGAAAGAGGCCTGGGATAAGGGATCTGGATATTTTTACTGGAGTTATAAGTTGCTTACAGATACAGTCAACACAGATGGCTGGGTCGGCTGGGACAGCTGGGATCTGGGACGTTGTGTTGATTTTGGATGGTTTCCGTTAGATAAATAAATTACAAAATAGGAGGTAACAAGTATGAATGATAATAAGATGAATCCAAATGCAAGACTTACCTTTTTAGAGCGTTTTGCTTATGGTATAGGAGATTATGCAGGAAATTTAGTATATTCTGCAATTAGTGCATTTTTGTTGGTATATTACACGAATGTGGTGGGAGCCAGTGCAGCAGCAGCCGCTTCGATCATTGCAATTTCAAAAATATTTGATGGTATTTCAGATCTGGTAATGGGATATATTATTGATCATACCCATAGTAAATGGGGAAAAGCCCGTCCATGGATCGCCAGATTATGTATTCCGCTGGCTGTGTGTACGGTTCTGATGTTTACCGTTCCGGCATCATTTGTTGGCAAGACACAGTTAGCTTATATGTTCCTAACATATAACTTGGTATCCACGATCTTCTATACAGGAATCAATGTTCCGTATGCTACGCTTAACGGATTGATGACAACCAACCAGTATGAGAGAGGTCTTCTTGGCAACTTCCGTAACCTTTTGGCAACGGCAGGTACGATGACGATCAACACGGTCGTATTAAAGATGACAGCAGCTTTTGGTGGTGGAGATGTTTATTCCCAGAAGGGTTGGACGCTGACATTTATCGTTTTGATGATCGTATTTGTAATCTTGAATATGTTCACATTCTTTATGTGTAAAGAACGTGTCGTAGAGAGTGGTTCCGATCAGAAAGAAACAAAGGAAAACCGGATTTCTTTCTTCAAGGGGATCAAGGGATTATTTGTAAATAAGTACTGGGTACTGCTTGTAATCGCAATCTTTGCAATGTACTTTATGATGTCCTGTTTCTTCGGATCAGCTGTATATTTTGCGCAATATAATGTTGGAAATGCCGGAAAATACGCAATTATTTCGAACTGTCTGTCCATGGCACAGATCGCATTTCTGTTTGTGACACCGTTTATCATGAAAAAGGTTTCCAAGAAAAACCTGTTTATGTGTGGAATGGCTGTTTCCGGAATCGGATTCCTTCTCTCCGGTTTTACAACAAATGTAACACTTACCTGTGTATTATCTGTTGTAAAGGGTATGGGATTTGCTTGTGGAGGAGCATCCATGTTTGGTCTTTTGCAGGATGCGATCACTTATGGAGAGTGGTACAACGGTTATGGTACTGCCGGCATGGGCAACGCAGCTTCCTCTTTCTGTATGAAAGTTGGATCCGGTATCGGTACTGCGGCACTGGGCTGGGTTTTAGGTTTCGGTGGATTTGATGCAAAGAATGCAGTACAGTCGGCAAAAGCATTGGCTGCGATCAACTGGTCCTTTGCTTGGATCCCATTTATAATGGTTGTGATCGTCGTAATCTGCATGGTATTCTTTGATCTGGATAAGAAATACGATCAGGTTATCGCAGATCTGGAGCAGGGAAAGCATCGTAACGATCAGTAGTAATTTGTAATCTGACAGAAAGTGTGCATTCACTGTACAATGTAAAAGTAAAAAAGACCTTCCGAGATCATTATGGTTTTGGAAGGTCTGTCTTATATGAAGCTATGCGTGATGGAGGAATGTTATGAAAGATTTAGAAAGAAATGATATAATGTTTGGCGCAGCATATTATCCGGAGTATATGCCCTACGAACGTTTACAGGAGGATATTGCCATGATGCAGGAGGCGGGCATGAATACTGTCCGCATTGCCGAGTCGACATGGAGCACGTTGGAACCGGTCGAGGGGAAATTCGATTTTTCTTATATTGACAAGGTTCTTGCAGCGGTAGAAAAAGCCGGGATGTATGCAGTGATCGGGACACCTACTTATGCTATTCCTTCCTGGCTGGAAAAGAAATGCCCTGAGGTGATGGTATTTGATGGTTATACCAGGGCAAAATATGGACGGCGCCAGATCATGGATATTGTTCATCCGGTGTTTCGGCAGTGTGCTGAAAATGTAATTTATAAATTGCTCGAACATACAGCGAAGAATCCTTGTGTCATCGGCTTTCAGATTGATAACGAAACAAAACATTACGGCACTGCTTCTCCTGAGGTACAGGCAATGTTCGTGGAGTATCTTAAAGAGCAGTTTCATACGACAGAGCGGTTAAATGATGTGTTTGGACTGCGTTATTGGAGTAATTCAATCCATGACTGGTCAGATTTTCCGGATATGGCCGGATGTATTCACGGTGGGCTTGCCAGTGAATTTGCCAAATTTCAGAGGAGTCTGGCGGCGGAATATCTGATGTGGCAGTCCGAGATCGTAAAGAAATATAAGAGGCAGGATCAGTTCATTACGCATAATTTTGATTTCGAATGGAAGAAATTCGGAGCGGATATTGCACAGGATGGATATTCTTATGGGGTGCAGCCGGACATAAATCATTATGAAGCGTCTAAGGCAGTAACGATTGCAGGAACGGATATTTACCATCCGACACAAGATGATCTGACTGGGGCAGAAATTGCATTTGGCGGCGATGCTATCCGCACTTTGAAGGATAGCTCCTATTTGGTGTTGGAATGCCAGGCACAGGCATTTAAATACTGGACGCCGTATCCGGGGCAGCTGCGACTGCAGGGATACAGCCATCTGGCAAGTGGTGCCGAAGGGATCATGTACTGGAACTGGCACTCCATTCATAACGGATATGAGACATACTGGAAAGGCGTTTTAAGCCATGATCTTGCTGTAAATCCTACTTATGAAGAAGCCGGAATGTTTGGAAGAGAGATAGCAGGAATCGGAAAGGATGTCCTGTGCATTTCAAGAAAAAGCCCGGTGGCATTGGTAGTAGATAATCAATCATTAACAAGTTTCCGGTGGTTTCCAATTGACAAGGATTTAAGCTATAACGATGTGGTACGCCGGATGTATGACTGCCTGTATGAAATGAATATTCCGTGTGATGTGATAGATATTCATCAGATGGAAGAACGCTTTGAGCAGAAGGATAAGCCATATCAGATGATCGTTACTCCTGCGTTATACAGTGTTTCAGATACCTTTATACAGAAACTAAAGAAATATGTACAGTCAGGGGGTGTGCTTGTCAGCTCCTTTAAGTCCTTTGTGTCAGATCGTCATTTAAGCGTGTATCCGGATGCGCAGCCTCATGGTATGACCGAGTGCTTCGGTATGAGCTATAACCAGTTTACTGAGCCTGGGCGGATCAAGGTTGCCGGAGAACAGGTTTGATATTTTGCAGAATTGCTAAAACCGGACAGTGCTCAAGTAATGGAACAATATGAGCATAAATACTGGGGAAAATATGCGGCGGTTACAAAGAATTCTTTTGGTCAGGGATATGGATATTATATCGGTTGTTACGTAACAAAGGACAAGCTGAAAGAAATATTGAAGGATGCCATAGCATGTGCCCACATTGACAATTATTTTAAGGATAATATTATGTGGCCGGTGATCATTCGCAGTGGGATCAATGATAAACATGAGAAGATCCACTATATTCTTCATTACAGCGAAGATGAGAAAGAGATTCCATGTCCTTTTGAAATGGTGGAGGATATTCTCACCGGACAGTGTTATAAAAAGGAGCAGAGTCTGCCGTTGAAAGACTGGGGCGTTATGATTTTGCGGGAGAAAGAAGGAGGAAAAGAATGAAGCTGACTTATGTAGAAAGTGTTGGAGTAAAAAAGCTTGAACAATATGAAAAAACAGTAGAATTTGTTGATGATGACGGTGTGGAGGATCAGGTGATAAATGTTTATCCGCAGGTGAAATACCAGAGCTTTGAAGGATTTGGCGGAGCTATTACGGATGCGGCAGGTTATGTGTTTCAACAGTTGGATCCGGAGCAGCAAGAAAGACTTCTTACGATGTATTTTCATCCGGACCATATGAATTACCGGAAGGTGAGGATCCATATGGACAGCTGTGATTTTTCAACACATTTGTATTCTGCCATAAGCGATCCGCTGGATCAGGATCTGGAATCATTCGATTTTTCGGACACAGAGAAATATATTCTTCCGCTTCTTGCTGCCGCGCAGAAGATGGCACAAAAACCATTAAAGATCATGTTGTCTCCATGGTCACCGCCTGAATTTATGAAGACAAATGATTCGCGAAAAAATGGTGGAAGCTTAAAAAAGGAATATTATCCGTTATGGGCAAAATGTATCTGCCGTTATATCACAGAGTTTGAAAAACGTGGCTATGAGGTGGAGCGTATATCAATACAAAATGAACCAAAGGCTGTCCAGCTCTGGGACTCCTGCGTGTATTCTGCAGAGCAGGAAAAAGAATTTCTTACAGATCATTTATACCCGGCGATGAAGCAGGCCGGTCTGGAGCATGTAGAGATCTTTATATGGGATCACAACAAGGAACGTGTTTTTGAAAGAGCCTGCGATCTGATCGATGCGACGACAGATGGCATGATTGCCGGAACGGCATTTCATTGGTACAGTGGGGATCATTTTGAGACATTGGACCTGGTACGACAGCAGTTCCCGGATAAAAAGCTTATTTTGTCTGAAAGCTGCCTGGAATACAACAAGTTTGATTCTGCTGCAGAATCGGTCAATGCCGGTCGACTCGCTCATGATATGATTGGAAATTTGAATCATGGTCTGAATGCATTTTATGATTGGAACATCCTCTTAAATAAAGAGGGGGGACCAAATCATGTGGGAAACTATTGTGATGCACCGTTCTTGTTTGATGAGGAACGCAAGGAATTGCTGCAGAGGATGAGTGCGGATTACTACTGGCATTTTGCGCATTTTATCCAACCGGGTGCAGTGCGTCTTGGCTTTAGCAGATATACCGATGAGATAGATGTCACTGCATGGGAAAATCCGGATGGAAGAATTGTATTGATTCTGTTAAACCGTGGAGAAGAAGCAGTACCGGTTCATATACGGATTTCCGGAAAAGAAACAGAAATTGTTCTGTCTGCCCACAGTATAGTCAGTGGTGTGATCAGTAGGGAGTAAATGCATTGATCATTTTTATGCAGCCGAAATGACTCGTTTTGAGAAGATAACGAGAGTACATTTTTTATGAAATGGAGGAAACAAATATGCTTAGAAATCCAATATTAAAAGGTTTTAATCCGGATCCTTGTATCTGTCGGAAAGGGGAAGATTATTATATTGCCGTATCTACCTTTGAATGGTTTCCGGGGATTCCGATCTATCATTCTCGCGATATGAAAAACTGGGAGCTTTATACCCATGTGCTGACAGATGACAGCAATCCGGATCTAAAAAAACTTCCATCAGCGAAAGGAATTTGGGCACCATGCCTGACTTACTGCGAGACAGAGGATATGTTTTATGTGATCTATGGTGTGATGAATTCCATGAATGCACGTTATTTTGATGTGGATAATTTCCTGATCACCGCTAAGGATATTAAGGGACCATGGAGTGAGCCTGTATATTTGCATTCCTCCGGTTTCGATGCATCTATTCTTCACGATGATGATGGGCGAAAATATATTGTATCTTTGGATTGGGAGACAAGAGAAGGCTATGAGAAACCAGGAGTGATTGCTGTTTCTGAGTATGATCCGGAGAAAAAGGAGATTATTGGGTATCCAAAACGGATCTGGAAGGGTGGAACAGACAGAGGCTGTATTGAAGCACCACATCTGACCAAACGAAATGGATATTATTATATTATGTGTGCCGAGGGAGGAACCGGATATAATCATTGTGTAACCATGGGGCGTTCCAAAAATGTATGGGGACCTTATGAAGGAGATCCACAGAATCCAATCGTTACGTCTAATCCGATAGAGTCCAACGAAAGACATGATCCGGACCATTTAAAGCCAAAGTATTTCAACCCGGATGTGGTATTGCAGAAAGCCGGTCATGGAAGCTATGTGGAGACGCAGCTTGGAGAGGTATATCTGGTACATCTTTGCTCCAGACCATTCCGCCCGGAGCTTCGCTGTACGCTTGGCAGAGAGACTGCCATCCAGAAAATGAAATGGACCGAGGATGGCTGGCTTCGCATGGCAGACGGAAGCAATATTGCTAAGGAATACTGCGAAGAAAGTGAATTGCCGGAATATAAGGTGTCCGAAATACCGGACTTTGATGATTTTGACGGAACGGATCTTGGCAACTTTTATTATGCACCTCGTCTCATGCCTCAGAGCTTTGCAGACATTCATGTTAGAAAAGGATATGTCCGATTAAGGGGACAGGAGTCAAGAACTTCTCTAAATAAGGTGAGTATTCTGGCAAGGAAGCTCACAAGTGTTTATGCAACGATAACGACAAAGATGGAGTTTGTGCCGGAGGTACATCAACATTCGGCAGGTCTTATCATTTATTATGATAATATGAATTATATCAATCTGCGGAAATATTACAGCGAAACGCTGGGACAGAGTGCAATTTCCATTATTGCTCTGGAAAATGGAGAGAAGACAGAATTTGTCAATACAAGAAAAGCAGTGGATGATGTACCGATCTATTTCCGATTGGAGATCCGAGGGAAACATTCACAGTTTTATTGGGGGTATGATGGGGAACATTATGAAAAGATCGGCATCCCATTTGATACCACAAAGTTTTCTGATGAGTATTGTAAATATGGAGAGTTTACCGGAACAATGGTGGGCATCACCTGTGCGGATCGTGTTAAACACAAGCATTACGCCGATTTCGATTTCTTGGAATATGTGGCAAAGGAAGACTGCCCGGTGGAGTAGAAATACTTTAATTGTTTTAAGATATATAATGATGGCAGTGATTCAGAACTGTAATTATATGCCTTGCCATACGATTAGTCATGGATGATGATTAATCGTATGACGGCAAAGCATTGGTAAAAATGATTATGAGATAATCTTATTCTATAGTTATCTTACTTTTTTCAAAGGCCTTGATCAGTATAGTGCCAAGGATCAGACCAACAATTCCTTGAATGGCATTGGCCGGGATGTTGACTGCAGAAGCAATAAAGCCATACATAAACCCTTCAAATACATAATAACCAAGTACCATTATAATCTCAGCTAAGATACCGCTGACAATGCGTGCAGGAAGATTATGACCTAAAGATTTGCGTATTAACTTAAAGGTATAGCAGGCGATCAGAGCCATAAGACCTTTAATAATAAAGGTGGCCGGGGCATAGACGAGATAACCGGATAATAGATCGGCTAATCCGGAACCAAGACCGGCTGCAACAAAACCGTATACCGGAGATAACATCCAGCCACAAAGCAATACGATGCAGTCACCAATATTTAAGTAGCCCTTTAAGGGTGATGGGAATTTGATGATCATTGTTGCAACGCAGGCGAGTGCTGCGAAGAGTGCTGCGGTTACTAATTTCTTTGTTTTCGTTTCCATAATTTTTACTCCTTTGTTTTTATTCATGTGACAGTATACAATAAAATTGATCGGATAACAATATAAAGCAGAGAACTCTGAAATCGAAAGTCAATTGACAAGTACGCGTTTCAGGGTATAATGTAATAGGATTGTTTGTGTTGGAATGGAGGATATCTATATGGACAAGTTGTACATGGTCATATTATTGTTAACAATAATTCCTATACTGATTTGTATAAAATATGCCAGAAAGGTAAAAAGTGATGTGGCAGATTCTATTACCAGATGTTTGTTCTTTGTGACAATCACGATAATTAGCAATATCGTATTTGCTTTTTCGCAGTATCAGCTGGTGGCATATTTTATGGAAAGTGTTTATTTGTTTTTCTTTGATTTGGTGTTGATATACATATTACAGTATTCCCAACAATATACAAGGGTATTTCATGAAGTGTCCGCATTTCGAATCGGATGCTTTATTGTTGCGTATTTGGATGGGATTTCTTTGCTCTTAAATACATTCTTTCACCATGTCTTTACGTTAAAAAAGGTAAGCTATATAGGGATTCAAATGTATTGTATTAGCAGCAAAACTATTTTTTATGATCTGCATTATGTTTTTGTGTATTGTTTGATGTTTTGCGCGATTGCATCTTTTCTTACAAAGATCATGCGTATTTCGAGCTTTTATCGCACGAAATATATTCCGATCTTTGTAGTCCTTTGCGTGATCATGGCATTGAACATGGCGTGCAATGTTTCCGGATTTCCGTTGGATCTGTCACTTCCTTTTTTTGTGTTTGCGGCAATTTTGATATGTTATCTGACCCTGTATCGGACGCCGAGGGAACTGATCGAAAAGACGTTGTCTTTCGTTGTAACTAAAATGAATAATTCGGTAGTTTGTTTTGATATCAATCAAGAGTGTGTCTATGCAAATGACCATTTTCGCAGTAGGCTCTCGTCTACAAATGACGATTTTTCAAAAATTACACAGCTGATACGCCGTTGGATCAACGAGAATGATTTTCAAGATCAGAATAGTGTGGAGACGAGTAGTCAATGGGTTATTGACGGTGTGACGCATTATTTTGATATTGAATACCGAAAAATATTTGCAAAAAAAGGGGAGTATATCGGATTCTTCTTGAATTTTATAGACACTACGGAAAAACGACTTGCCTTTGAAAAAGAAAAATTTTTGGCAACGCATGATGCTTTGACCGGATTATATAATCAAAGTTATTTTGCAACAAAGGTGTCAGAGGCTTTGCAGCAAACGCCGGATGTGGATTGGCTGCTGCTTTGTTCTAATATTAAGGACTTTAAGTTGATCAATGATCTCTTTGGTCTGGAAAAAGGAAATGAAGTGTTAAAGATGGAGGCTGATCTTCTGAAAAAATACTGCGGTAAAAACGCAGTCTATGGAAGGATCGGTGGTGATAAATTTGCAGTATGTATTCCAAAGGATCAATTTCTAGAGCAGAAGATTATGCAAGCGATACAAGATATGGGACAGACTTTTAATAATACTATGTATCATATGCATATATATATCGGTGTCTATGAAATAACAGATAGAGACGAAGATGTTTCAATCATGTGTGATAAAGCAAATATTGCTATTAAAACCTTGCGTGATAATTATGACAGATCAATTGCATATTATAGCGATACAATATTGGACAAGACGATTAAGGAAAAGCAGCTTGTGGGAGATTTTGATGAGGCGATTGAACAAAAACAGTTTTGTATGTATTTACAGCCTCAGATGACATCGGATGGTAAAATGATCGGTGCAGAAGCTCTGGTGAGATGGCAGCATCCAAAACGCGGACTGATCTTCCCGGGTGACTTTATTGAAATTTTTGAGCGAACAGGACTTATTTACCGTCTTGATCGATTTATATGGGAGCTTGCTGTACAACAATTGGCAAAGTGGCAGAAAGAGGGACGTGATGAGCTATACATATCTGTAAATATTTCGACCAAAGATTTTCAGTATATGGACGTTTATCAGACGATCACATCTCTTGTGGAACGGTATGGCATTATTCCATCTACTTTGAAGTTGGAGATTACAGAGACGGCGATTATGATGGGAAATGCCGGAGAACTTGAAACTATTGGCCGTTTTAGAAACTATGGTTTTGAAGTGGAGATTGATGACTTTGGCAGTGGATATTCGTCCCTCAATACATTAAAGGATATAGACGTTGATGTGTTAAAGATCGATATGGGCTTTTTGAGGACAACCAGATCGGAGCGAGTAGAAAGAAGTATGTCAATCTTAAATATGATCATTTCGCTAAGTAAAATCCTTGGTTTGTCCGTGGTGACAGAAGGTGTGGAGACAAAAGATCAGGTCAGCCGTCTCTCGCAAATGGGATGTGGAGTGTATCAAGGGTATTATTTTTCCAAGCCGATCCCAGTCCATGAATTTGAGGAGCGGTATATGTAAATCAATTCATACAAACAGATCCAAGAGGACGTCCATCGAAGAGCACGAAGGACATGGAGTTAAAATCCTTAAAGAAAAAGTATAAAGCGAAAGGTTTTGCGGCGGGATGCTCTCGTGAGGTCATCGCACGAGGCGCTGAGCAGCTTGGCTGGGAGTTGCCAAAATTATTGGAAATGACATTGCAGGCAATGGCGGCGTCTGAAGACACGATCAATGCGGAGATGGCCGCGATTGAGGCGCAAAAGTAGTTCGCACAGATGCAGTCATAATTTTGTAAGAAATTTGGAATAAAAATATCACAAAGTCGTGATACGAATTATAAAAACAGTCTTTTTTATTTTGCTAGGATGTTATCAGAAGCAGATAAAGGAGGCTATTTTTTATGGAAAGAAGGAAATACAGAAAACATAGATTCATGAAAGTGCTGGCGTTTATTTTGACGGTGATCGTAATGGGGAAATTGATAGGAAATGCGGGAAGCTGGGTCAGGCAGTGGCAGTCGGATGAGGAGTATGGCGTGTCTGCACAAAATATGTCTATTCATGATGCGAAGGAGAAGGCACCGCAAAAGCTTAGTACAACGCAGATTAAGAAGAGACTGCACAGTTTGGCTAAGAAGGATTCAGCCTATATAAATATTTATGACAATCGGGATAAATATCCCACCGTGTTGTTGCGTTCCCTTTGTAATAATGCGGAGATGTTGGAGTTTGTGAAAGGTTATTTGTCAGCGGATGGCTTAGCACACGGTCATTTGACGAAGAAAGAATGTAAGGAAAAGATACCACTTTTGCTGCAGTGGGATCAAAGATGGGGATATGTTTCCTATGGAAGCAGCGACATTGCTTTATCCGGTTGTGCACCTACCTGTTTGTCAATGGTGATCGTGGGTTTGACCGGAAATCATAATGCAACGCCGGATAAGATTGCGAAGTATGCACAGGATAATGGATACTATCTAAAAGGAACGGGAACGAGTTGGAGTCTTCTTACTGAGGGAGCTTCTCATTTTGGTGTTGTGGGACGTGAGATCAGTTTAAGCAAGGAAACTGTTTGTGGTGTCTTAAAACAGGGACAGCCGGTCATCTGCAGTGTGGGGAGAGGAGATTTTACGACAGAGGGGCATTTTATAGTATTGACGGGAATGAAAGATGGCAGAATTAAGGTGAATGATCCAAATTGTATACACAGGAGTTGTTTATGGAAGTATGAGACATTGGAACCACAGATTAAAAATTTATGGGCGTATCAGGGATGAAAGATATTTGCAGAAGCTATTTGCTTGTAGTACAATGACCTCAAATAAGCAAACGAAAGAGGGGAATAGGCAGATGGCGGAGAGTATTTTAGTGGTAGACGATGAGCAGGAAATTGCCGATCTGGTAGAGGTATATTTACAAAATGAGGGGTATACAGTGCATAAGTTTTACAATGCAAAAGATGCTCTGAATTGCCTGTATAAGACCACGATCAGTCTGGCATTATTAGATGTTATGCTTCCAGATATGGATGGCTTTTCGCTTTGCAGGCAGATCAGACAGAAGTTTTATTTCCCGATTATCATGTTGACGGCAAAAGTGGAAGATATGGATAAGATTATGGGTCTGACGGTGGGCGCTGATGATTATATTACCAAACCCTTTAATCCGTTAGAACTTATGGCGCGGGTCAAAACACAGTTACGACGATATACGCGCTACAATACGGCAGGTGTTACGCAGGAGCAGGATGAGGAGATTGATATACGAGGTATGCACATATCAAATATTAGTCACAAGTGTATGCTCAATGGACAGGAAATTGCATTGACACCTTTGGAGTTTGACATTGTGTGGTATTTGGCAAGAAAACAGGGAAAGGTTGTTTCTTCCGAGGAATTGTTTGAAGCTGTTTGGAAAGAAAAATATTTGGATAACAATAATACCGTGATGGCGCATATTGCCAGGATACGGGATAAAATGCATGAGACGGCACGTAAACCAAAGTTTATCAAAACGGTTTGGGGGGTAGGATATACCATTGAGTAAGAACATAACATTAGAGGCGAAACAAGGGGAGCAGCATGATCATAAAGCGATGCAGTTTTTGATGCAGTATGTAGTCACGCTGGGAATATGCATAGGCGGTTTGGTAATACTTGTGGTATTATCAAAATTGGTGTTATCCACGAGAATATGGTATCAGACAGATCCTTATTGGCCGATGCTACATTGGTTGAATTTACATGTGATCTCAGTCTGTGTTGCAGCTAGTGGCGCAATCTGTCTTATTGTGACGATTTATTATTTGTTCCGTGCTTTCCGGCAGATGGATGAAGTCGTGGAAGCAGCAGGAAAGTTAGTGCATCAGCCGGAACAGCCTTTACGGTTGTCGCGTTCTCTGCAGGGGGTGCAAAATGAGTTGAATCTTGTGCGGGAACAGGCATTGCGCAATGAGATGGCGGTGAAAGAGGCTGAGCAGAAAAAGAATGATCTGATCGTATATTTGGCGCATGACTTAAAAACACCACTTACTAGTGTGATCGGGTATTTGTCATTGCTTCGAGATGAGCCGCAAATATCGGAACAGTTGCGACAGCGGTATACAGGCATTGCGTTAAATAAAGCAGAACGATTGGAAGAACTGATCAATGAATTTTTTGATATTACACGTTTTAATCTGTCGGTCATGACCCTGGAAAAGGAAACAATCCATCTGAGCCGTATGCTAGAGCAGATTGCCAGTGAGTTTGCACCGATTTTGCAGGAAAAAGGTTTGACACTGGAGCTTGCAATAGAAAAAGAGGTCGATCTGTCCGGAGATCCGGATAAATTGGAACGCGTCTTCGATAATCTGCTTCGCAATGCGGTCAATTACAGTTATCCGAATACAGTGATCCAGTTGTCGATGGAGCAACGGAAAGGAGAGCATAAAGTATTGCTTCGTGTACAAAATCATGGGCGGACGATTGCAAAAGAAAAATTAGAGCATATTTTTGAACAGTTTTTTCGTGTGGACGCGTCAAGATCCTCTGCAACGGGTGGGTCCGGACTTGGCTTAGCGATCGCCAGACAGATCGTGGAGATGCATCATGGACAGATTCGGGCAGAGAGTGTGGATGAGATGATAGTGTTTGAGGTGGAATTGCCAATATAAAGAGCATTCCTTTGGGATCGGAACGGTCGTTTCAGTACTTGGTGTTGGAAGAGTGATCGCCGCATTTAATCATTTCTTTATGGAACGCATGGTTGCCGCAGCAGATGTAGAATGAGGGGAACCAGGACCTGTAAAAAGTATATTGTAAAAGTTAAAATGTATAAGCGTACCTGATCAGGTATAAAATATAATGACATATAATATTATATCTGATAGGGTATGATGTAAAAAAATACGGAAGCTTACACCCGATAAGGTATAATAAATAATGAAATTTGTCTGTTTGCACCCGATAAGGTATAAAAATTGCGATTAATGTTGCAATTATACCTTTTCGGGTGTAATATATTATATAAGTATTTTGAAATGGAGATTAGTTATGAATAAAATTGCGGAATTTGTAAAAACACAGCGTAAAGCAGCCGGTCTGACACAGGAACAGTTTGCGATGCGCTCGGGGTTGGGACTGCGTTTCGTTCGCGAATTAGAACAAGGCAAAACAACAGTACGAATGGACAAAGTGAATGTTGCACTTGCAATGTTCGGGATGGAAGCGGTTCCCGGAAGAAAGGAAGATGAAGTATGAGTGAGATCTTTCGCACACCATATGTGTATGTACGAAATGCGGGAGTGTTATGGATTGCGCTAGGATAGTAGAAGAATTGTATTTCAAGGAATAACGTGGTAAAATATGGCTAAATACAGGTGGCTGTGATTATGGGGATCCGGCCTGCCTAAGGAACGATAATTACGATGTTAGAAGTAATAGATATAGAGGGACAGAAGATGGAGAAGGCAAAGAATATTATTATTCGTGTTACGGATAAACTAGAGGAGAGTTGTGTACTGGGGGCTATCAGGCAGGCGATGATCATGATGATCCCGTTGTTGGTGGTTGGCTATATGTCGGCAATGTTTCTTGATTTGCCGATTCCTGCATATCAAATGTTTATTACAACGTTGTTCGGAGGACGTGTTGCTGAAGTGCTGCAGTGTGTCTATTCGACAGTTAATGATTTTTTCTCTGTATTTTTGGTTGTAGCAACAAGCGTGAGTTATTCGATCATAAAGCGGAAAAAGCAGGGAATATATGAAAGTACCGGGAATATTATTATTCTTGTCATTATTTCTTTGGCAGCATTTGCCGGGTATTCCGGAATACAGTATGACGATTTTTCTATTACGAAGTTTAGTAATATGTACGCGTTTAGTGCATTGCTGGTTTCCTTGGTTTCGAGTGAGATGTATTATGTGCTGAAAAATAGTGGGCTTTTTCGGTTGAAAAAGCAAAGAACGAATACGGATAGTGTTTATGAAGAAGCAATTGAGGGAATTATTCCGGCAGTGATTATTGTTGGTTCCTTTTCTTTATTGCATCAGTTCTTTCGTGTGTGTTTTGGAGTAGATGGTCTGCAAGAGTTGATGGAGAGGATGTTTAATTACATTTTAGGACCTTTGCAGAATGGCTTGGGAGCGGGGCTGATCGTTATTTTGCTGACACATGGATTGTGGTTTTTTGGTATTCATGGGCATAATATGTTGGACACAGTCATCAAACAACATTTCGCAGATGCGACAGCAGGGATTTTTAGCAAAACAATGCAGGATGTATTTGTACTGCTTGGCGGAACGGGAGCTATGCTTTGCTTGGTCGTGGCACTATTGCTTTTTGCTAAGAAAAAGGGTACTCGTAATCTTGCGTGGATGGCGGCACCGACAGTTGTATTTAATATTAGTGAGATCGTGTTGTTTGGTATTCCGATCATATTAAATCCAATTTTTGTTGTGCCGTTTATGCTTGTTCCACTTGCTAATTTTTTGATAACTTATGCGGCAATTTATTCGGGACTGGTACCGCATCTTGTTAGTGAAGTGAATTGGACAACACCGATTTTCCTAAGTGGCTATCAGGCAACCGGTTCTTGGGCGGGAGCAATACTGCAGATGGTATGTCTGGCGGTTGGCGTATGCATCTATATGCCATTTGTTCGATTGTATGAGGAGCAGAGTGTTCGTAAAATGGAGCGTGATCTTAAGCTGCTCGTTCAGGAAATGCAGCGTGAGGAAGAAAATAATGCAATTATGACACTGACAAAACGTGAGGATGAATTAGGACATGTAGCACGAAGTTTGGCGGTAGAACTTGTAGAGGCGATACAACATCAGGAATTGTACCTCATGTATCAGCCGCAAGTAAATTGTGAGGGTGTGTGTGTTGGTATTGAGGCGCTGATTCGTTGGAATCATCCGGAACTTGGTTTTATTTATCCGCCACTGATCATTGAATTGGCAAAAGAAAAGCATGTATTATATTTGCTGGAACAATATATTTTTGATACAGCGGCAGCTACAGCAGAAAAGTTAAAACCATATGCAGGAGAGGAATTTAAGGTATCCGTCAATATTACCAATGAGTCTTTAGAGTGGGATGGTATTGAACAATGTATTGATGATACGGTGGCCAAATATGATATTCCAAGCGAGTGGTTCTGCTTAGAGATTACGGAGCAAGATGCGCTTTCCACCTCCATTGATATTGCGGATAAGATCAAAAATATTAAGGCAAAAGGACATAAATTCCTGATTGATGATTTTGGAATGGGACATACTTCAATGGCATATTTACAGACAAATTATTTCGATGTAGTGAAATTGGATGGATCATTGACTAGAGATGTTTTATGCAATGAGAGAAACAGTGACATTATCGGTTCCATTGTGTATCTTAGTAAGTCATTGCATTTTAAGATCATTGCCGAATATGTAGAGGATGAGAATCAGAGAGATGAGTTGAAGCGGCTTGGCTGTGATGCGTTCCAGGGTTATCTTTACAGCAAACCATTGGAGGAAGATGCACTTCTTACATGGATGAAAGAGAGACAGAACGTGTGAATTGAATTTTCAGGAAAAAGGTAGTAGATATGTTGACATCATTAGCGTTTATTTTTCTGGTAGGACTGGCGATGGGAGCCATCTGCCAAAAGTTAAAGCTGCCAAGGATCATTGGTATGCTTGTAACGGGTATCGTATTAGGCCCGTATGTTTTGAATCTGTTAGACCCATCAATTTTGGGAATCTCAGCGGATCTGCGCAAGATGGCTTTGATCATTATTTTGTTGAAGGCAGGACTGTCATTAGATCTGGCGGATCTTAAGAAAGCGGGGCGTTCGGCAGTAATGATGGCGTTTGTGCCGGCATCTTTTGAAATCGTCGGGTATATCGTATTTGCACCGATGATCTTAGGCGTGAGCAGAGTGGAGGCGGCTGTGATGGGAGCAGTGCTTGGAGCGGTATCACCAGCCGTGGTCGTGCCAAGAATGGTTGGCCTGATGGAGAAGAAATATGGAACGAAGAAAGCGATACCGCAGATGATCTTAGCAGGGGCATCTTGTGATGATATTTTTGTGATCGTACTTTTTACGACCTTCTTAAGCATGGCGCAGGGTGGCAGTGCTCATGTAATGGACTTCGTTAATATACCGATATCTATTGTTTTAGGCGTATTACTGGGTGCTGTAGTCGGTTATGCCTTGTATTTGTTTTTTGAAACGGCATATGCGAGAAAACACTGCGTGCGCAACAGTATGAAAGTCATCATTGTACTGGGATTTTCGTTCTTGCTGATCGCTATCGAAGGATGGCTGGAAGGAAAAGTGTCGGTATCCGGTCTGCTGGCAGTTGTCAGCATGGCGTGCGTCTTGAAGTTCAAAAGTACCGAATTTGTATCCAAAAGATTATCCGAAAAATTTGGCAAGCTCTGGCTTGCAGCGGAAGTTGTGTTGTTTGTGCTTGTCGGTGCGGCAGTGGACATCCGTTATACGCTGAGTGCCGGACTGGCGGCGGTACTGATGATTGCGGTGGCACTTGTCTGTCGTACAGTTGGTGTGCTCCTTTGCGTTACCGGGACACAGCTTTCTTGGAAAGAGCGAATCTTTTGCGTGATCGCCTATCTGCCTAAGGCAACAGTGCAGGCAGCAATTGGTTCGGTGCCTCTGTCTGCAGGACTTCCTTGCGGCAAGATCATTTTGTCCGTAGCGGTGCTCGCCATTATCATTACGGCACCGATCGGAGCAATCGGCATTGACTGCAGTTACAAAACGTTATTAGAAAAAAATTAGGATTTGGTGTGTGCGTAGTACGATAGGTCTGGATCTAGACGGTCATATCGGGAACATGGACATTTTCACAGGAAGTGATTATAATAAAAGATTAGAAACGATAATGCTATACGGAGGACAAGCAGATGAGTGATACGATACAAGAGAAATGCGAGAAGGCAGTAGCAAAAAAACATAGCGGTTATAATTGTGCGCAGGCGGTTGCCTGTACTTTTTGCGAAGAGGCTGGCTTAGATGATGAAACGATGAGAAACCTCATGCAGGGGTTTGGCGCAGGGCTGGCAACGATGGAAGGAAACTGCGGTGCGATCGCCGGAGCGGTAGCGGCAGCAGGAATGATCAATAAGGATCAGATGAACACTTTTCAGGATGCGCGTTTGATCATGCAGCAGTTTATGGAGCAGAATGGAACGGTTATCTGCAAAGAACTGAAAGGAATAGAAACAGGACATGTGGTCCGCGACTGTGATGACTGCGTCAGAGATGCGGTTCGCTTTTTGGAGGAAGCATTACAGAAATGATAAATTCGATCAATGAGAGGCGTTAAAAATAGTGCGGCGTTACATAAAACAGAGGCAGAAGATGGGGATGGGGTGTACTATCTCGAAAGTACGAATGAACTTGTGATTGTGTCAACTGATGGATATATTAGAACATTTTTTAAACCGAATGATGGGATCGCTTATTATAATAGGCAATGATAGTTGGAAGAATGGTTAAAAAGAATTTGTATAGATGGTAAAAATATGGATTGGCTGGCTTATGTAGAGGTGTTTAAAGTTTTATTGAAATTATGTATAATTTTGCCTATAATAGGGGAAGATAATGCGCAAGATAATGCGCAAGATAATGGAGGGCATTTATGGAAAAATATCAACCACCATATACGATTACCAACCAAATGTTATCATATGTAGCATCGATTTCAGAAAAAATAGGGCGTATTACACTGATCAGTAATATGGAAAAAAAGCCTCATCTTAGGAAGAATAATCGAATTAAGTCCATTCATTCTTCTTTAAGGATTGAGGATAATTCGCTTACCTTGAATCAAGTGAGAGATGTTATTAATGGTAAAATAGTGTTAGGGGAACAAAGAGAGATACAAGAAGTTAAAAATGCCTATTGTGCTTATGGAAAGATAGCAGAAATTAATCCTTATAGTATTCGGGATTTGAAAAAGTATCATGGAATTATGACAAAATATCTCGAAGAACAATCGGGAGATTTTCGTAGAGGGGAAGAAGGTGTATTTCATGGTGATGAGTGTATTTTTATGGCACCTCCGGCACAGTATGTCCCACAGTTGATGGAAGAACTTTTTGCATGGATGAAGGAGGTAGCGAGAGAAATACATCCACTGATTCTTAGCAGCATATTTCATTATGAGTTTGTATTTATCCACCCGTTTTCAGATGGAAATGGTCGAATGGCAAGGCTATGGCATACGGCAATTCTCTATCGATGGAAACCAATATTTGAGTATATTCCGATTGAAAGTCAGATTGAAAAATTTCAGGATGATTATTATGAGGCAATAGCAAAGTGTCATGTTGCTGGAGAATCTACCCTGTTTATTGAATTTATGCTCGCACAGGTTGATAAAATTTTGGATGAGATAACTGTTCAGGTTGATGAAGACAATGAACAGCTTACTGAATATATTAAGAAACTACTTGGAGTTATGGAATATGATGTTCCCTATACAAGTAATACGCTTATGGAAAAGCTAGGTTTGAAATCTAGAGAAGGTTTTCGTAAAAATTATTTGCGACCGGCATTGGATTTGCAGATGATTGAAATGACCATCCCGGACAAACCGAATAGCAGAAACCAGAGATATAGAAAGGTTTGAACTGTAGGTGGAATGAAATGGTGCAGTGCCAGAAATGTTATCACCACAGATAAGGAGAGAAACAATGCTTAGATACACAGAAGCAATGATCGCAGAATGAAGATGTTAGACCGCATTACGGATGAACGATTGATGCCGATTGTTGGACAACTTCAAAAATATAGAACGGCAGGTTATCAGGAAGGATTGGCATGGGATGAATTTGTTTGACAAGTATTTTTCTTTGTATATAAGATAGAGATGTTTACTATGCGCGTAGAGAATAGCGGTTCGCAATTGTGATGACTGTGTTAGAGATGCGGTTCGCTTTTTGGAGGAAGCATTACAGAAAGGAATGTGATTTTATCATGTGGTTATTGTATGCGGTAGGTTCTTCCTTTTTTGCAGGAATTACATCTATTCTTGCAAAGTGTGGAATTAAGAAAACGGATTCCGATGTAGCAACCGCGATCCGTACGATTGTAGTCTTGTTATTTTCGTGGCTGATGGTTTTGATCACCGGGACGAGTGGTCAGATCATACAGATCAGTGGCAAGACATTTTCGTTTTTGGTACTTTCGGGATTAGCGACCGGAGCCTCTTGGCTGTGCTATTTTCATGCATTACAAAAGGGTGACATCAATAAAGTTGTGCCGATTGATAAAAGCAGCACCGTATTGACGATCTTGTTAGCGCTTATTTTTCTGCATGAGGGCATTACCGTTCCTAAGATCATTTCTGTTGTATTGATCGGTGTGGGTACTTTGTTGATGATCGATAAAAAGCAGGATAGTAAGGCGCAGACTGCAGGCAAAGAATGGATGATTTATGCGGTGTTATCAGCAGTATTTGCAAGTCTTACTGCCATTTTGGGCAAAGTCGGCATAGAAGGTGTAGATTCTAATCTTGGAACGGCAATCCGTACAACGGTCGTGCTCGTTATGGCTTGGCTAATGGTCGTGGTTAAAGGGAAATGGAAGCAGGTCAAGACGGTCGAAAAAAAGGAACTTGCCTTCGTGATGTTATCGGGACTGGCGACCGGAGCCTCTTGGCTGTGCTATTACCGCGCACTTCAGACAGGGCAGGCAAGTGTTGTTGTACCGATTGACAAACTCAGCATTTTGGTGACGATCGCATTTTCATGGATCGTCTTTCGTGAAAAACTTTCCGGCAAAGCAGTGTTTGGGCTTATCGGCATTGTAGCGGGAACACTGTGGCTGGCATTATTGTAGGAGGCTTTAGGAGAAGTTTTAGAATCAATATGAGTGATCCAATTGCAAGTTTAACAAGGAGAGAATGGTGGGTGTGGATCTGTTCGTTGGTAGTGATCGTTATGGCAAATATTTTGCCGGGGGATTTTGATCTTCTCACATTAATTGCATCATGCATAGGAGTTACCTCTCTTGTCTTGGCAGCAAAAGGAAATGTGTGGTCGCAGATTTTGATGATCATATTTAGTATTCTTTATGGTATCATTTCTTGGCAATTCCGTTACTGGGGGAAATGATCACCTATCTGGGAATGACGATGCCGATGGCTATTCTTTTATGATGTCTATGGTTTTATCAGTTGGAAGAAAAGAGAACGGGAAATCACCGTTTAGATTGTAAAAAAGGACAAGAAATGGTATGCTATAAATGTTTTGATTTGGACGAACAAGAAAGGAATGGTGAATTATTATGGAGAGAATAACAAGTTTTACGATAGATCATGATGTATTGGTTCCGGGCTTTTACATTTCCAGAAAAGATGGAGATATTACAACCTATGATCTTAGAACGAGAAGACCGAACAAAGGAGATTATATGAGCAATGCGGATATGCATTCTGTAGAGCATATGTTTGCGACCTATATCCGTAATTCGGAAATTGCGGATTCGGTTATTTACTTTGGACCGATGGGATGTCAGACCGGATTTTATCTGCTGGTCAGAGAAGTAGAACCTAAGAAAGTTTTTCAGATCACGAAAGAGGTGTTATCTCAGATCATTGCTCATGAAGGAGAGGTATTTGGAGCATCTGCGGCAGAGTGTGGTCATTATGAGAACCTTGATCTGGAGATCGCAAAGGAAGAGTGCAGAACTTATCTTGCTGTTTTGGAAAAACAGACTAATATGGAATTTTCATATCCAACAAAATAAATACGGTAAATTTGCGCTTGCGGCAAAGCGATAAAGCGCCTGTAAGTGTGCGAATAAAGAAAGGAATATACGATGAGAATAGGTGTGATCGGTGCCATGCAGATTGAGATCGACAATCTGAAGAAGTCACTGGAAAATAGTACAACAGAGGAAATCAGCAGTGTTCAATTTGTCAAGGGTAATATTGGAGAGGTAGAGGTAGTTGCTGCAGTGTCCGGCGTAGGAAAAGTGTTTGCGGCAATCTGTACGGAAGCCATGATATTAAAATATCAGGTGGATATGGTGGTCAATATTGGTGTTGCCGGAACGCTGTGCAAGGAACTGGGCGTGATGGATGTTGCGTTAGCAAGTCAGGTGGTACAGCATGATATGAATACTTCTGCTTTGGGAGATGACATTGGCTTGCTTTCCGGAATCAACCAGATTTATATTCCAAGTGATGAGAAGATGACGGCATTGATGGAACAATGTATTGCTGAAAAAGAAATTCATTACAAGGTAGGAACCATCGCTACCGGAGATCTGTTTATGCAGGGAGAACGGCAGAAAGAGAAACTTCATCAGCGATTTGATGCGATCGCGGCAGAGATGGAAGGTGGCAGCATTGGTCATGTTTGCTATATGAACCATGTCCCATTTACCGTACTTCGCACAATCTCCGATGGTGAGGGCGGAGCGATGGATTATGCTCAGTTTGCCAGGAAGGCAGCTAAATTGGGCATCGAGATCGTTATTGAGTTTATTAAGAAAATTATTATTTCATAAAGTGACGCGATGAATAAAATCAAGTTGACCGAGGTGACGCAATGAATAAAATCAAGTTGACTGCACTTCCCTGCATATGTGTAGATGTTTTTGACGGGATTGAAATGATCAGACCGGGCGGAGAAGCGTTAAATTTTGCTGTTCATGCTTCACGTTTTACGAATATAGATGTTACGCTTCTTGGTGTTATCGGAAAAGATAAATATGCAGAAGTGATAATGGATTCAATAGCAAAATTTGCTATTGATAAAAAACATATACGGATTGATGAAAGGCATCAGACTGCAAATAATATGACGTATCTTACGGAATCAGGCGATAGGTATTATAAAGATGATTCTTGGAATGGTAGTATTCTCGATAATATCGTGCTGAATGATGACGAAATCAAAATCTTATCAGAATCCGATGTGGTATTTGTTCATTTTTGGGCCTCGTGTCTTTCACAGGTAATCGAACTGAAAAAAACACATGGCTTTAAGCTTGTGGTAGATTTTGATGTATATAGAGATTTTGCTGATATGGAACGCTTTGCTCCGTATATTGATTTCTTTTTGATAAGCGGATCGGAAGAACT
>ERZ791837.225-NODE-225-length-45035-cov-3.680102_pt1 | contig 45035 bp, 61 predicted proteins | sample MGYA00510292_ERZ791837 | MGnify/ENA primary metagenome ERZ791837 (study PRJEB30046, sample SAMN00715259) | human gut metagenome | study: EMG produced TPA metagenomics assembly of the A metagenome-wide association study of gut microbiota in type 2...
AGATCTTTTCAGCTTCTTTGCATTGATTTTCTGCTGAATTTTAGCCTTTTCATTATAAGCAGCCTCTACTTGTTTTGACTTATCACTTATCTGGTTGTCTATCTCTTCCAGCTTTGCCTTTTTATCCGCAATTTCAGCATCCAGGGCTACCCAATCCTCAGCCTCAGGCATAGCATCACGCACTGAATCAATCCGCAAAGGAATACCTTTCAGCTCATCCTTTATCGCAGACTTCTTAGCAGCTATCTCTTTTCCGTATTGCTCCAGAGATCTACCAGTAATATTACTTAGCAACTCCAAAAACTCAGGCTTAAGAGTAGCCACCTCCTCATCAGAAACATTACCAGCCATATCCATAAGCATAGCTTTCTGATCGGTTGCTTTCATTGAAGGGAAAAAGAAGGGGTTAGTAATCATTCTGAATACGTCCTCTGGTATAATAGCTGCTACCTCAGCATCGTATTCCTTTTTTGTTTTTAGCTTTACGCCATTCAAATAGAACTCTGTAGCATGGTTTTGTAGTATATCAGAATTTACACCGCTACCCCATTTCTCAACATAATTACGCTGTAGTTCTATTTCCCTACCATTTACAGACAAAACACCAGTTACACTATGGATTAGGCGCAAAATTGGCTTACCGTCTTTACCAAGTGTTTTAATGTTAAAGTTACTATCTGCTCTGTTGGTACTATCCTTACCAAACAATAACCAGTAGAACGCATCTACTATCGTTGTTTTACAAGTTCCATTTTCGCCGCATATAAAGGTTTCTTTATCGGTGAAAGTAATAGTAAGATCCCGAACTTTCTTGAAATTCTTAAGGATCAATTTCTTAATGAATACTTCTTTGCTCATAACTTATTTATGTAATTATCTAATTGTTCCGATTTATCAACCGCTAATAATTCAGCCCTGGAGTATAGGACTTTGGAACGCTGTGTAGTGCCACCTCTGAACTTATTTACAAGTTTCTGAGTTACCCATCTTTTTACACGAGCTTCTCCAAAGGATCTATAAGCCTCCCTCTGTGAGATAAGATCCTTAGCAGGGAAGAGCATTTTTGCATAATTAGCAGCTCCAAGTTCAGCCATATCTTTACAGAGATTTTTAAGCTCATATAACTCCAGTGTTATCATTACCCAGCAGCAAACTCATTCAATTTGTTAGCATCCTCAGCAACCTGTTTCAGAAACTTTTCATATTCTGTTATGGCAGGATTATTCACCGAGTTAATTACGTTACCATCCTTTAGGACTTTTACCAGACCAGTTTTAATGTTTGAAACAACCTTTACACGATCCGAGAACGTGTGTATCATAAGGTTTTCAGCAGTGTTAAATGTGGTTTCCCACGAAAGATTTTTCTTACTCATACCAGTGTTGCATTATGGTTATTTGAAAAGTTTATTTGTCATAGCATACCGCATAAAGTCAGGCATTGAATGTACCCCCACTTTCCGATAGCTATTTTTACGATGATTGTTTACTGTGTCGAGAGAGATAAATAGCTTTTCCGCTATTTCTGAATCACTTTTTCCATGATAAAGCATTTCCATTACCTCCAGTTGTCTATCAGATAACTTAGAATTGAATTTTGGAGCGCAAATAACTTTATCATACTTGCACTCACCCCTCAAAGGGCAACCAACAAATTCAAAGTTGAAATTCCAGCTCTCATCTACATCTATCATATTATCATACAATCCGAAATTGCATTTGATAAATCTCCTTACCGCTATAAAATCCCTATATCGCTTATTATTAGAGCTTTTAGAATATATCTCCATTAAAGCCTCATACGCTTCTGGGTAGAACTCCCTGAGAACACCTAAGAAAGCCTGAACAAAATCTTCGTCAGTTTCTTTCAGTTGCCTTTCCGCTTCTCCTACTGGGCGCATGGTAACATCTCCCTCAGGCGTAGTGTAAAATTCAATAGCTTTCATAGTTTTACTCTTTTGGTGGGAATAAAGAAGAAGCTGGAATATTAAACTCTTTCTCCAGGATTGACTGAGCCAAAGCATCAGGCTTTTGCGTGCCAGCAATCCAACATCTAACTGTTTTAACCGATTTTTTAGTTAAAGCAGCTACTTTTTCCACAAATTCAGTCTTAGGAGCCTTAATAGCACTTCTATCGGGTAACTCCTTGTACATCTGAATGAAAGTAGGATAGTCCATTTGGGTTATTTTGCTCATTTCACGTTAAAAATTAGCACGCATACAGGTAATATTTCCTATATTTGTGGTGTTATTACTTTTGTTACGATGCAAATATAGGTAGTATTACCAATATTACCAAGTAAATTAGGTAATATTTTAGGTAATATTTTTGCAAAACCAATAAAAACGCTCATAAATGTTTGATTTAAAGAGATTTAGGAAAGATAAAAATTTAACGCAGAATGAAATAGCAGATATTCTTTCATGCGGTCAGGCTTTTGTTTCCCATGTTGAGAAGGGTATTAAGGATTTACCCCAGGATAAAAGGGCTATCCTGGAGGAGCGTTTTGGTAATATTTGCAGTTATGATATAGGTAATATTACCTCCATAAATAAAGAGCAAAAGCAGACTAAAAAAACAGAAGAGGTGAGAACGGATGCCAAAGATTTATTATTTGCTGGAGCAGACGCTTTTTCCAGGCAGATAATACAAATGATGAATGAGAAACTTATAGCTCCTTATTCGATGCTTGTAGAGAAGGATAAAGAGATAGAGCGATTGAATAGAGAAATTGGTAGCCTCTTAGCTCAATTAGAGGAAAGCAAAAAAATGAATGCCCAGGAGGGAGGCAATGCAATATGTGCCGTTGCAAAATAGCTTTCGGGCATAAACAAATAAAATATTGAAGTATGGAAGAATATAGCAACCTTGTAATAGAGCTGTATAAAAATCAGTTCTCTAATTATGTGAATGGATCCCCAGTAGATGTAGATCGTATTTTTGAGGTGCAAACTTGCCTGAGTAAAGCTATTGATAAAGCAACCATAAACAACCTTCCAACATCTCACCTGGAGAAATTGAAACAAGATATTGATTATCTAAAATATAAAATATTGGTGTAATGAGTAGTGCAGCAGCTAATAGACCTATAGTGGAAAGATTCTTTGAGGCTCTGGATGCACTGGTAACAATGAGTAAAATTAAAAGTATCAGAGCCTTTTGTACCAGTTATGGTATAGATAGAAGAAATCTGGAGGCTTTGCGTAAAAGTGAAGAAAGAAATTTATTCCAAACCTTTTGGCTGGTTCCTCTGATTGAGGAATATGGAGTAAACGCCAAATGGTTACTCACTGGAAAAGGGAAAACATTCTCATAGTTGTAAAGGTGGTGCATTTATGTATCACCTTTATTATTTCCCCTAATAACCCTTTATATATACTCTCTATTATATTAATACTTATCTATTATATAAATAGTATATATTATCCCGTTTTAGTTTTGCTTAAGCAATTTGCCTAAGCAAAATGGATTTTTCAAGAAAAAACAAAACGACAAAACATATCTATAACTTACTATAAAACAGTTTGTTACACACTATTTCGATAGCAAATGTATAGATACAACAAATTTTGCCTAAGCAAATTGCCTAAGCAAAAGTACAAGCAAAATCTCTATTTTGCTACTATATTTGCCTAAGCAAATTGCTTAAGCAAAATGATTAGGCAAATTGCTTAAGCAAAAGCCTAAACGCTAATTATCAACACAATACCTCAAATTTCAGTATAATGTTGCTTGTTTACTTTTGCTTAGGCAAATTGCTTAAGCAAAAATGCTTTTTTATATAATTCTCAGTCATTGGCTCTTCCAAATTTCCGAGATCTAATTTCACGAGATCTAATACCTTCCTGTTTGCACGATCTATAGGATCCCAGGATTTCTTTATATAAATATCGGTTGCCTTCATTTCTTCGTCCACATGATTTAATGCAGAGTGTACAGTGTACTTATCTACGTCCGCATCATTTCTGGCGATTGTAGCCCAGCTATGCCTGGCTGCGTAAAACTCCAAATCATCAACTCCGATCAGTTTCCCAATTTTCTTTAATCCTTTATTTAGAGCTGCACTAAAAGCATCAACGCTGGAATAAGAATGATAAAAGCAAAAAACTCTTTTTCCTTTAGGATCCCGATATTTTTCTACCAGCTTTTGTATCTCAGGCTCAACCCTTATAGAAATCTCAGCTTTATCTTCTCTTCTATTCTTTGTTTTTTTTCTCTGGTATGTTATACGTCCATCTTTATATAAATCACATTCGTATAAATCTACAGTATTCATACCTACCAGAGCAAAACTTAAGAGGAATATATCTTTTGCTAAATTAAACCTACTGTTTCCAGGTTGCCTAATTTTAGAATATTCCAGCTTTGCTATTTTTTTCACCTGGTTTATTTCTAAAGCCCTTTTTCGGCTAACTGGTACTTTAGGAAGTTTTTTGAATGGAGATAAAGGTATTCTTATTGTTCCTGAATCTTCATCGTTAAAATCCACCTTTGCCTGATTATGTATTGCCCTTAAACAAGATGGGTATGAGGATTGCGCTCTCTCACCTTTTTTCTTTTTTGGTGGAGCTGGTTGCTTTTTTATCCAGTCGATCCAATCAGAAACGAATTTTGAGTTTATTTCGTGAATACTAATAGATTCTCTACCTACAAACTTCACCAGGTTATTTATTGCCACCTTATAGGTTCTGGCGTTTCCTTCGTGATTTTCCTGTATCAGTTTCTCTACGAACTTACGAGCATAAGCTATAAAATCCAAATCAAATCTTTCTCCAGGATCTTCTGAGGTTATTATCTCTACGATTTTATCCACGTTCACCTTTTTTAGCCTCTCTCCCCAAACATCACACCTTTTGCGATACTTTCTAATCAATTCATCAGTAAGATCTATATAGTGCTGATTCTTGATTTTACAAGTTTTCTGGGTAATATCCTCTTTATATATAAAATAAGGTGTAGCCAGATAGCGTTTTTCGCCATTGTGCGTAACTCTTATCTTAATATTATAGGTTCCGTCCTTCTTCTTTTGATGGGCGTAAACCTCCGCTTTAAATGTAGCCATATCTTTTTTGTAGAATATTTGTAGAACATTTTACTGCAAAAGTAGCTTTATTCTGCGGATTCTGTGGAAGCCGTACACTACCAAAATATGTCATTTTGTACCCCTGAGCAGAATCGAACTGCTATTTAACGTTTAGGAAACGCTTGTTCTATCCGTTGAACTACAAGGGCTTATAGTGTTTTTTCAGTTACATTTTATCAAAGAACTCTTTTGCTTTTCAAACCATTTGCCTACCTTTGGCTCAAAAGATAGTATCTGTTTAGGAAACCTTCGTTCTATATTTGATTATCAGTATATTACAGTGATTTTTATCGTTTTTGTAGAATATTTGTAGAAAAGATATAAAAAAAAGGAGATCCCCACCACCCGAAAGCAGTAAGGATCTCACTAATGCAACACCGATTTTGATCTCGGATAGTGCAAAGGTACAAAAAAACGTGCATACTTCCCAGCAGGCACGTTTCAAAAACAAAAAGTTCTACTAATACCTATTTTTTAAGTTCTATATATTCTGTATATACAATTTTGCTATGAGGATTCTTATTTACTACCTCCAATCTGACCGCCTTTGTTCCAAAGCGAAAAAAAAGAAACTTCTTAGGTACTCTATGCGCTATATGGCTGAGAGTATCTACACTTTGAATCTTAGCGGAAAAATCTATTCCATCCAAAATACCATCCAATTTTATCCAGGGATCTTCCCAGTTGATAGCTTTTAAAATAACTGGGCGATCACGATACACAATACTATCACGTACAACAGTCTGGATCTCCACCTCTGTTTTGGTTACAGTAGTAGAAGCCGATTGAAGCCTCTTTACTTTTATGCCCAAATCTTCTACAGTCTGAGTAAGATCTTTGCAATGTTTTTCCAGCTCAGACCTGGTAAGCTCCAGCTTTTGAACAGAAGCGGCATTTTTCCCAGATTCAGTTTTATAATACTCAACGTCTGACAAAAGAGATTCTTGATTATTAGCCAATCGCTTTTTCTCTTCCCTTGCATTATTCAGTAAGAAAGATAATCCCAGAACGGATATTATCAAAAATATGTTTGCATACACCAATATCTTTCTCATAACTCCGTAATGTATTTAATGATACCATCTACATGAACTTTTACGATCTGCTTTTTACCATCAGAGGAAAGGAGAAACGCTACATCATCTTTATTATCCTGGAAAAAGTTCTCGGTAAGAACGGCTGGGCATTTCGTTTTTTGAAGGATATAAAAATTCTCTTCCCAGTCTGGATCTCCATCGCTCATATCTTTACGGATCTTTTGCCCGACAAAAACAGTATCAGCAATAGAATACAAACAATCAGCCAACTTATCAGCCTTAGTTTGCCCTTTTGAGGTATATGCAGACCATCCACGAGCTTTCATCCATTCACCACACCCAGCAGCATTACAATGAACGGAAATAAGGATAACATTTGAAGTACCCAGTTTTCCGCAAAACTCATTTACCCTACGTGCTCTCTCAGCCAGTGAAACATCTACATTCTCCTTAACTATACGCTCAGCATCATAGCCTTTTTTCACAAGTTCACGCACAATATCATCGGCTATTTCACGTGCATACAAATACTCTCTAAGCACTCCATCTGGAGAGCGTTTACCTGGTGTATTTTCACCATGTCCGTTATCAATTAAAATCTTCATAACTTAGTTATTTATTCGGTGATAAAAATCTAATTTTATATTTTCATATACAGCCTGTACATTGGTATAGGCTCTTCCATTGTTAGTACCATTTTCATTATAGATCTCATCCTCAATAACCTTTGCCACCCACTCTACCCAATCAGGATTAGTGTAAGCTGATAGCTTTTTCCCTCTATAGGTGTAGCAATCAAAACGGCTATTTCTATCCTCATGCAAGTTTTTTACTAAATTGTGGATCTTATCAACTGTAGCCCTTCTATCTACTATATGATTTTCCTCTCTGATTTTCTTAATCAATCGGCAAACCTTCTCAACTGATAAATCAAAATAGGTAGAAGAAGTGTTTTTTATTCTCAGTTGAGTTTCTGGGCGTAATCCTTCTGATATATCAGCAAGCATTTCATTTTGAGCACGAGTTTCATTCAGTAAATCAGTCATAGTTTTAGCCGTGCTGTTGATTATGCCATTTATAATTGACTTAAACCACTTGAAACAGGCTATCATTAGCCCTGCTGATAGAACGAGAAAAAAAGCTGCTGTTATAGCCATCATACCCCAGTCGCTAATTCCCTTTGCAATAGTTGTTACATCTTCCATGAGTTTCTATAAAGTATTTGGTACACATTACTATAATTACTGCAAATATACTATTAATGGTGTATATATACACCATTAAAGGCAAAATTATACAATACTGGCTATGATTGCTTCCAGTCGATTTATTTCATCACGGATCGCTTGCCTCTTTTGGTGTAGTTCTGAAATATTATAAGGAAGTTCCATACCCACCAAAGAAGCCTCATAACATTTGGTTATTTTATAATCATCTGCTAATAACTGATCTTTTAAAGCCTTTATATCATACTTGTTTTTTTGAATATCAGGAACCTTCTGGTAATTATAAGCAATGTGATCCCCAGCATCATAAGGTATAATACGCACATGATAACCATTTTCACATATCCGTAAACTCTCATCCATTAGATCTACAGGCTTCCAGCCATTATCAACCAGTGAAGAAATTTGCATTTCAACTGTAATTATCCGTTCTTGAATTTCTTCGTTCTCATCTTTGTATTTCTCCACGTAATCGGATAGACGTTTTGATACCAAATATCCATTTTCATTTATATATCCATATTCTACCATAGTATTACCATTTAAAAAAGTTAGCACTCCAAATTTCTTTATTTACTCCATTAATGGAATATTTGCCAAACATGAATATACCTACAGTTCCACAACCTATATCGAAATAGTCATTTTCAGAATCATCATCATATAGGTGTTGCCCTGAAATCGTATCAACTCTTAATGCTCCCTGTCCCATTTGTTTCACAATTATAATCCTACCCTCTACTCCATCATTAGGAAGATATACAGTCTGAGTAGTACCCCTGTTCGTTAAGCTGAAAACAATGGCGTTATTTCCATTAAGTAACCGTTCACTATAGCTACTGCTATCAGTTATGTATTTCATGTGAAAGGATATACCCATAGCTTTCAGGTTATAAAAAAATCCACCATAAGCGGGTGCTGTACCGCTATTACTTGCACGACCATACACACCAGCTACTATAGTTTCATCTCCATTCATATACCAGGTGTTTTTATTCACATTGGCAAATCCCAATCCAACTAAAGCACCCCTATGTGTATAACCAGAGGAAGAAGGCATACCGTCTGTTCCAGCTAAATTTGCAAATATACCTGTTGCAGAGAGGTAAGAAGTACCAGTAGAATAAGATGGAGCATTTTTAGCTTCTACTCTAACAATTCCACCATTGGCATCCAAACTAATTCTTGATCCTAAGTATTGGAGTAGTGAATAATCACCTCCAGACATAGAAGATTCAATAATAATTCGTGCCATAGAAGCATCCAAAGTGATTTTATTTCCATCTGATAGTGTCGATACGATTTTTCCACCAGACATAAACCAATCACCTATATTTGCGCCTTCTGCCAGTAAAAGATTGGTTGCTATACTCTCAAACTCAGCTCCGAAGTCATTCCAATAGGCTGTATCGGTTGGGGCATGATTTTGAAAGCCATTACCAGCATCCACCCTGGAAACATAATAATGCCCATTGTGTTTTACAGCATCTACACGCTTTGAAGTACCATAATACACCTTTGAGCTACTATAGATCCCACGATACACCATAGTAGCACCCGTATCTCCTTTTTTGCCATCCACGCCATCATAAGGAGTAGCTCTAACTGGCGTACTCCAGTTTTGCAGTAGAGATCCGGATGCAGACTTTTTAGCTACAGTCATCCAAAGATACTGGATAGATCCAACACTGGGCATTCCCGTACTCCATCCGCTTGGATTTATAGAGGTGGTAGATAATGATGGTGGTGTACTTCGTGATCCATTTACGGCATATCTGTACTCAAAATATCCTCCATCTGTTCCATCATCTCCAGGATTACCCTTAGCTCCCTCTGCTACAATGATCCAATAAGTTGTATTAGTAGGATAATACCCTTTGCTCGGTGTTTTATTAACATAGCGATAGGTTGATGTGCCATTTGTCGTAGTATAGGTAACTTCATCACCCCAGTAATAGGTATATGAGCTGTTGTATGTACCTCTAAAACAACCGATAGGGCTTTCATCTCCGCTTTCACTTTGTACTATAGATCCTTTTAAACGTAGTTTACCATCTCCTTTACTATTAAAATCCAGAAAATTAGCATCATTCCCAACACGAAAAGCATTGTTTACAAAATCCAGGAAATTTTGCCCATCACTGGAAACAACACGATCTGTAGTTATTCTACCAGGTAAAATCTCCGTAAAACCATATAGCTCTACAAAAGATCTCTCCTCTTCAAACTCACTATTCAACACACCTACCAGAAGATGATAGTAACCAGATACTCCTTCTAACTTAATTGCATTCTTACTAAGTAAAAAAGATCCTTTTGTGGTGGTTTTACTCACTTTTGCATACAGATAATAACCAACCGTTTCAGTAAGCACTGGAGAGATATATGTTTCCATATCCCAGAACTTATACTCACTTACTTTATGGGTGGAAGAAACAGAATCTATCCCAATAGTCATGTGCTGTAGTATTCCACCAGGAGCCGTTAGTACCTTTTTGGAATTATCATAAGTAACTAAATGCTCTACCTGAATAGGATTCGTTCTGTTGTTCACAAAGCGAAATTGCAAGCTCTCATCACCAACCAGCAAACTCATTGTTTGTACGGAGATCGGGCTAATGGATCCTGAAAAATGCAACAAAGCATCATTCAGCATAGCTATAGTTTCCTTAGCATCTCTAAATCTTCTCTTTGTAAACTGGATAGATTCTTTAAAATTCTTATCTGTAACAACTTCGTTCTCTTCAATTTTATTAAGTTCGCTTGATACAGAAGTTCCTACTGTTACATTTGATAATTCAATGATAGGGCTATAAGGTCTATGAATATATTCCTTTATGCTCGTTATTCTGATCTTTATTCCTTCTGGGATAAACTGAGGATCCTTGAAAAGAATATAGCCACCCAGCCTAATCTTTCCACCTATGGAAAACCAGCGTTTTTTAGACCAGATCCCATCCATTTCACCCTTGAATGTAAATTTAGGATCTTCATTCTCGTATAAATACCGAGTAGCTTCACGAAACATATCCCAACTTGCACCTTCTTTTGTGGAGTTGTTGCAAATATAAGCCTCTGGTAACTGGATTCCGAATACGGCATATTTATTTTCCAGAATAGGCTTATAGATCTCATTGGGCATAACCTGCCCATCTATCTCCTGGGGTGTGATTTGAAATTTGCGCTCTTTATGAATATACTTAACCTCAAACTCTTTTCCTGCTAACATTCCAGACTGGAAAATAACCGTCATTGTTTCACCAGCTATCAGATAATCTTCAAAATTAAGATCCTCAGGAATAGAAGCATCTATAAAATCGTAGAAATTCTTATCAGCGTCAGAAACGATAACAGAGGAAACTTTACCTATTCGTTTTGGGTAAATGTTTGAGCAGTCCAAACTATCCTCTTGAACAGTTGTGAGCGTTTTGTCAGATCTCCTAATATACAAGCCATCGGCATCTGTAACATAGGTACGACCTTCATATACCAGGCTTTGATTTTTAGGCAAAAGCAATTCACTTGATTTGTACTTTGTAGGATCTATGTTCTGGCTACCACCCTGTACATACAGAATAGAAACGGGACGGCTATTTTCACTATTAGACCTACCCAAACCTGGTTTAAATCCTTTATCCTTCCCATATTCCAGAGGTAGAGGAGCATCTTTATTATATTCTACTTTTCTTAAATGGATAGTTTTGGTTTTTCCATCTATTTCCCACTCCGTTTTAAACGTATCGGCAATAGATCGCAAAGCCTCATCACAAAAGGTATGATTATAGGCTATCAGTTTCTCATCAGCCTCTATACACTCTCCAACTCCCCAACCTGTATCACGCATATTCATGTTATCCACAAGCATTTGGAGATGTTCTTTAGGCTTTGCAGTGTAATCAAACTTTAGGCGTTTAGAAACAATATCCCTATATTTATACTTCCCTAATGTTGAGCCAACGTCATACATTACCAGAGTATAAGCATACTCCCTACTGCTATTCTTCTTAAAATCGTTTGGATCCAGAAGATAGAAAGTATAACCCTGGTAGATACAGTAAGCTCCTACAGGTATATCTATATACTCCTCACTGGAAAAATACAGATTGAGAGAATGTGCATTTTGAATCCCTGCATACCTATAGCTACTGGTATCTACCAGAATATCTATCTCTTTATTGTTAAAGTAGATTTTCATGTTTACTAAGTGAATTGATAAAGTTTACCGTTTCCACACTTCATACCCTTAATAGTGGTGCTGAAAGGAAAAGATTCTTTCGGCACTTTATCAAGTGTTTGCTTCAAAGAAGTAGCATTAGTGAAAAACTTACCTTCCGTACCATCTGCATTTTTGAATTTCACAAGGTATCTACCTTCTCCATGAGAAGTTTTCATATCAGGTATATAATCTTCCACTATGATCTCACAATTCAATACGTCCGATATTGAAACCTGTTGGCAATTAAACATTTTGCGTTCATCCTGAACTGTTACACCAAGCTCGCTAAACTTATTCATACTACAACAAAATTTTAAGTTCGACACAATCAGCATCTATCTGATCTTTCATTTCTTTTCTCTTTCTCAGGTACTCCACGTATGGATCCGCAAGCTCATCTCCCAGAATACCAAGCTGAACAGCATTGTAATCGTTAATTAGCTTTGCTTCCTTATCGGATCCCCACAAATGATTGATAACAGCCTCTTTCAGCTTATCATTCGTAACTGTACCCCATACCACAACTTCATCACACGTCCATTTGGCTACAGTATTGACTACCTCAGGATCCGTTTCTGAATTTGTAGAAGAATTGCTCTCTACTTGAACTTCCTTAATATCCCAGCGATAAGTATAGGAACCATCGCCATTAGCCTGTAATTTCTCAGGTTTAAAATCGTAGTGTATCATAAACTTGCTTTTTAATTATTGTTTTTAATAAATGCCTTGAATTACTGTATTTAGCCCATCCAAACCAGCTACAAATAGTTTGTTTATACTCAATATCTGAAATATTCTTTCGCTTATTGAGTTTTGCAGCTTGCCTACATAGATTCTTTTTAATCCCTTTGCGTATCTTAGTATGAGAATGGAAAAAGACATATCCAACGAAATCTATACCCCTGGAATCAATTTTGAAAACTTGAAATTTCCATTTCTTTTTTCCAGTTACAGGATCCGTTTTTCTAAGAGATAATTTTAGGTTATTACCCAGATACTCTTCTATCTCTATTCGGAGTTTATGCAATGCTTTAGGATCATCACCAAGAATTACCATATCATCCGCATACCTGAAATAATACTTAACCCCTTTTACCTCTTTTATCCAGTGATCGAAATAAGCCAGAACGATGTTAGCAAAATATTGAGAAAGATAGTTCCCGATAGGAACGCCATCGGCACTATCTATAATCAAATCCAGCAACCAAAGTAAATCCTGATCCTTTATCTTCTTTCTTAGGATCATTTTAAGTATATCATGGTCTATACTGGGATAAAACTTTACCACGTCCATTTTTAAGCAGTATGTAGTATGTTCAGGATCTTCTTTCAAAGCCTTCTTTACTTTTGCTGCTGCTTTGTGAATACCACGATCCTTAATACAGGAATAAGTGTCTTGCGTAAATAAGGACACCCAAATAGGCTCCATGATATTCATTATAGCATGGTGTAATATTCGATCAGGAAAATAGGGTAAACGGTAAATCAATCTCTCTTTGGGATCTTTTATAACGAATACCTCATACTTTGAATTTACAAAAGTCTTATTCTTTAAAGATTCGTGAAGAGCCAGTATGTTAGCTTCTCTATTTCTATCATGCCGTTTCACTCCATAGGAGCGTAACTTTCCACGTCTGGCTTTCTCATCTGCCAGGCGTAGATTTTCTAATGAAATAATCTGCTCATATAAATTACTAATTCTCTTCATTTTCTTTGTTTTTCGTACTCGGAGCTTTCAGTTTCCCTACCAGCACCTTTTTGAGTTATGTTATCTTTTGCCTATTGGCAAGGTCGTTGCCTCGTTTATTGAGTTATTTTGAGAAAACCATAGCTGAGAGCTGACATTCGCATTCGCATTCGAGGGGGTGTTATTCGTATTCGCATAACCGAAGCCTGCATGATCGCCATTATTCGTATTACCGCTGAAAAGGACACCCACCAGCAACCAACCTATTTTATTCATTTGTTTATTAATTACTTATGTTTTGCAGTCAAGCCCGACCGCTTCACGCTTTAGGGATAAAACAAAGCCGAGAGCCGACACTCGCATACGCATACGAGGGGGTGCCATTCGTACGCGCATACCCGAAGCCCGCAAGATCGCCATGAGCCGTACTACCGCCGAAAAGGACACCCTGCATACGATTCTCATTCTTATAGGTATAGTAGTAATCACACCAGTAAGTAGTGGAGCTACCACCAACAACACAAGGAATAAGATCGCCATACTCACCAAAGATCATCTCCTTAGCATAAGCCTCAGTACGTGCCGCCAGACCTCTGAATGTATAGCCGTTATAGTTACTATCATTGTAGTTCGCTGGATCCGTAGCTACATAGACTTTGCTTGTGCCTCCATTGGCATCCGTTTTAACCTCCATGTTCATCCCGTCCGTCCACTTCCATACGTGCCCAAAGGGATTTTCAATACCACGATAACGGTTAGCTGTAAATGTTTTCAGAGTGCTACCATCCGCATTAAGCAAGCTATAAGCGACCTCTCCAGATCCATTACCTAACTCATCAGTCGTACCACAAGGAATAACAGGGTAATAGCCATTGAAATTACTCCAGCTCGTACCATCCCAGGTAGTAACTCCATTACCCAGTCCACCCTGAGAATAACCGTTAGCATCCTTCTGAGCATTGAAAGCAGCCTGGCTATTCAGGTTTGCGTATTCAATGTAATAAAGCCATGCCAGGGTAATATAGGCGTTATAATCCATACAGTTCCATTCTGTAGTACCACGCTTCCGAGCAGCAGTACGGAAAGAAGTTCTCGACATATTAGTAGCTGGCTTACCCAACTGAGATTTAGGCAAAGCATCCCAATCCGCTTGATTAGCACCTCCTCTATAATCGGCTGCTGTGTTAGCTACAGAAGCCAACTTGCCAGTGCTTCTTTCTACGGTTGCCTCATAAGCTGAGATATAGCATTTGTTCACGAAGGAATAGCCTGGTAACGGGTATTCACTGATCCGAACGCCTCTCTTATTGCCATTGGTATAAAATCTTCTCCAGTGGGCTGGGATCTCAACCATTACCATACCGTTAGATCCGTCCAGTTGATGAGCTTTCCAGTTGGTAGGATTCAGGTACTCTACAACCGTACCAGCATCCGATAACAAACAGCCTCTCATCTTACTCTGGATCGGTAATGTTTTATGCAGTGTAACATTACCCGTTCTGGTAAGCACTGGAGAGGAAACGGTAACGTCCAGCTCCACGCCATAACTACACTGATCCTCTGCATAAGGAAGCATAGCAGCCAGACCAGCCTGTTTTGATTCTCCAGTCTTATCCAATACCTCAGTGATAAAATCGAATGGGTTTGAGCCATCCGCTACAGGAAGCTCATTCAATCTCTTCCCGTTGTTGAAAGCAGTAATAATCTGCTTTACTTTAGCTTCTTCATCTGCTGTAAGTGCCATAATAACAATTTTTTAATAGTTCAACATTCATTTTTACTAAGTTAATTTGATACCACCAGATCCAGAGAACCGAATACCTCTACCAGAAGTAAATCTCATTCCAGGCTCCTCTACATTGATCTGAATCGTTTGGTATAATGCTGTATTTTCGGTTGGGATAACATGAACTTTGCTCATGCCTACCTGTTTGATCGTAAAGGAGCCATCTGGCGAAACTGTAATAGCCCGATCATCACCCAGGAAAAGTACATTCCTACCAGTGTTTACAGGAAGCAGTTCAAACTGTATCTTAAGAGTTTGGGTGTTCCTCATTGTAACCTTTTTAGGGTATGTAAGGAGCATGGAAGTAGGAACCAGCTTATATTTTGAAACCAGAGTATCTTCCAGATCTTCCAACCTGGTTATAACTACCCTTGCATCTCCAGTAGCTACATTTGCTTTACTTGCTGCTGCATCAGCTAAACCAGCTTTCTCTGCTGCTTCGTTGGCTTTAGCATTGGCGTTATTCGTTGCTGTAACAGCGTTCCCTGCTGCTGAATCTGCTGCTCCAGCCTTTTGATTAGCCAAATTAGCAGCATCGTTAGCGTTTTTGGCTGCTGCTGTAGCCTGAGTGCCACGTGCGATACATTTCCACCAGGTAGTATCTGTTAATGCGATCCCTTTGCAACCATCTTTTACACAGAGGTAGCAACTATCTTCTGTTACTACAAAATCAAATGTATTATATGTGGCTGCTGCTGAATAAGTACCCTTATCAACAAAAGCAACCTTGCCTAATATCAATTTTCCTTCTGCCATATTATTTTGGATTAAAAGTTAAATTTCCGTCTTTATCAATAGCGAACATATCAGCAGCTACCTCATCCTGATAGTACATTTCAAGTTCCATCGTTTCAGGTTTGATAGAGAAAACAGGATAAAGAACACCTCCCTTTGCAAGAATGCCAGTATCTTCATACGCTTGCTTAGCTTCATTCCACTTGTACCAGTTGCCATTTTCTCCCATTTTGGGTGGATTATCAGCGTGCTGCTTAGCTCTATCAGCCTGAGTATTTGCGTTAAGAGTAGCTTTATTGGCATTCTCTGTAGCTTTGTTGGCATTACCAGTGGCGGTATTGGCATTACCTGTAGCAGTAATAGCATCCTGTTTGATCTTATCCAGCCCTACACGTGCATTATCAGCATTTTCAGCAGCCTTGTTAGCTTTGTTTGTAGCATCATTGGCATTACCAGTAGCAATACCTGACAACCTGGTAGCTTCATTAGCAGCAGCAGTAGCTTTGTTTGCATTTCCAGTAGCAGTATTAGCGTTGCTGGTAGCGGTATTGGCATTACCAGTAGCGGTAATAGCGTTCTTAGTTGCAGTGATCGCTTCCTGGGTTACTTTCAGCATATTTTCATAGGCTGTCTGTATTACTCCCAGGCTTACTTTCACGCTTGTTTGCACACCATTTATCAACTTTACGCCAATGGTATAAAGCCCTGTTAAACTATCTGCCAGCGTTAATTCGCTGATTTTCTTTTTCTTAATTGGCATAATCTTTCAAGTCTATATAAAATTCACCATCCTCTGTAACTATCAATTCTCCACTCTCAGAAGCAAGCAAATACTCATCTCCACTGATCCTAAATACCGTAAATACCAAAGTAAGAGTAAAGGCACACCATATCTTTCCAGTCGGAGAAAACAGACTTACTTTGGAGCTTTTATAATAGCATGGGTATTCCTCATAAGTGTTATCCACAAAAAGAGATCTTTCAGCAGTTTGCACCTTTACGCCTTCCCCCTCATCAACTTCTACGACCTTTATAAGATCATGTAGAAAAGCTCTGTAGTTCCTCCAAAACTCAGTGAGATTATTAGCGATCAAACAGCAATTAAGAGTTACCTCTTTGGATTGATATGTTACATCCTTGCCATCGTAAATAGCACCGTTCTCTGTAATCAGGTTACGGAGCATATTCTTTTTTACTACTGGAGCTTTCAACACCTGAGCCTCGCTTCCTTCCAGAACACGAATGCCATACACTGAGAAATCAACACCATCTATCTCATATCCTTGTGTGGGAACGGTATTAGAGGAAGGAGATTGATAGGTATAGCCATTCATAGGGAAATCATCGGCAAATTTTAGCGTAAATGTTTTTGCTCCTATATACAATAAATTGCTTACCTCAGATACCAGCCTTAATTTGCAAGTGTATTGGATCTCTCTAAAGTCAAATGTATGGTAAGCACCATCCGAAAGGAGTGTAAATAAATCTCCTGTTTGATAATTCCCGATAGCAGCAAATTTTATCTCAAACTCTTTTAGGTCGAGTTTAGGATCTGATAGATCTACTTCTATACCATCATATTCCAACCAATCATTAGAGATCTCTGGAGCCTTAAGCGGTGGATATGCCAAAACTCCATTATAGCCTGTTTCTTGAATGAAAACGCCATAATGAACAAAGGCATCCTTATTATCTATGTATAGCTTACCCTCTCTCATATCCTTAGTTTTTTCTTAAAATCATACCCTTATTATTCATGTTATCAATAGCTAACAGCATTTCTTTATTACTCTGCTTTATATCTTCCAAATGCGCTGTATTATCCCTGATACCAGTAAGGAGTTCAAGCATTTTACCAGCATTCGCTACAAGCAGCTTCATACTTTCACTAATGAGGTAGGTATGCCCTTGTATTGCCGTTGTACGTCCGTTCAACTCATCCACGCTTTCCTGGTTTACAGATTCAATGCCTTTAGCGGAAACTTCACGATTAGTAGTTTCCCATAAGTTGAATCCCTGCTTATTGGCTTCCTCCTTCCATTGCTCCATCCACTGTTGGGCATTATTCATATCCGTACCGATACCTTGATAGAAAGAAGCGACTAAATCCCTGGCATCCTTAGCTATCTCCTCCTCACTCTTACCAGAGCCATATATCTTTTCCAGATCAGCCTGTAGCTTTTTAAACTTATCCGAAAAGAACAGGGAGTAGGCTATTTGCTTTCCGAGATCTTCCAAAACAGAGGATCCAGCTTCACCAAATTTTTCCCAGGCATCTACACCATCATTCTCAATCGCATTCACTAAAGAATCCATAATGCTATCACCCAGGGATCCGAATGTGTTTTGTAGGTAATCCCTAAGTGCCTCTTGTGCTTCCTCAGCCTGTTCTTGTAAATCTATGAGGTTTTGCAACAGGTTTTTATTCTCATCGCTCATCGTTTGAGTGTCTATGATAGCCTGTGCCCTCTCTTTGTTCAGCTTGTTTTCACCATCTATAAGATCCGGGTAAACGTCCAAAACAGAAGTGTATATATCATGCTGCTTTTTCCAGAACCAGGCTCCAGTGGTGTAACTTCCCGTTTTTACCGTAACATTACTCAAAGCACCTACACCCTGGTTATATTCGTCCATCTGCTTTTTGTAACGTCCAGTAATATCACCAAACATCTTCTCAAACTTTGTCATTTGAGGTTTGTCCCCTTTCAGAGTTTCTTTATAATCCTCAATAGCCTGGCGATACACCTCTATGGATCTGGCTGCTTTGGCGATCTGATCCTCACCAAATATCGAAGTAGCCTCTTTCATTAAAAGATTTTGCTCCATTAACAAAAGGTTGTACTTACGTTGCATTTCCAGTTTGTTTTCAGCAATTTCTTTCAGTGCCTCCTGGTGTTCCTTCTCAGCCTTAGATGTCATTCCGAATAAGGTGGTTATTACAGAAATCGCTGCTCCTACGACTGCAAGAATAACAGAGGCTCGTTCTACACCTTTGATAGCTTCCGCACCTGCTACAGACAACGCCTGAATACCTGAGATCATGGCGATAATACCACCAGCGATATTAGTAGCAGAGGATAACACTGTTTTAGTAATATCATCCAGACCGTCAAAGCTGGAAGTTATATCATTTACAGTGTCCTGAACCTCATTCATTACCTTTAGAGTATCACCCCATTTCTTTTTTGATTTTTCAGCAGAAGAGGTACTGGCATCTTTAGCCTCAGCTACTTCTACCTTTTTCTCCAAAGTTTTGATCTTAGCCCTGAGAACAGCTTTCTCCTTTTCATTCAGCTTACTACCATCTTTATCAAGTGAAGCCCTGGCTGTTTCTAAAGCAGATTTTAGCTGTTTAAGCCCTAAACTGGCAATTCTATCTACCCATACAGAGAATGATGCTTCACGAGAAGCTATTTCCTGATCCAAAGTATCAAGCGCATCTTTTTTATCTTTCTCAGCCTGGCTTATATTATCTTCCGAGAAAACAGGATCCTTACCCTCTTTTTTTGCCTTCTCATTAGCAGCCTTCATCGCATCAATATCCTTCTGGTACTTCTCTTCGATAGCCTTACGTTTATCCGCATAGGTTTGATACTGCTTTAGCATCTCCTCTATTGTATTCTGGTTATTGAATGCCAACTTTTTACCAGCAAGCTCCTCCATTTCCTTGTATTTCTTCTTATCATCATCCGATAATTCAGTAGTGGTAGGAGTGAATTTACCTTTCTTGCCTTTGGACTCCCATACGGTTTTTTCCCAATCCTGGATCTTGTTTAGCTTATCCTCCTGTTGCCTTCTAAGCTGTTCCATTTCTTGCTCATAATTGAGCTGGTTTTGATCCATTGTCTTAGAAAAGCCATCCTTATCCAGATTGATTTTAGCCTGGCGAATGGCAAACTCCATATCTTTCTCTATACGAATCTTTTCCTGAGCATCCTTTTTAATTTCATCCGAGTAATCTTTCTTCTCTTTGGTGGATTTAGTGGAAGGAAGCAATTTACTAAGTGAATCTATACGGCTCTGGTAATTATTATACTCAGAGCTACCCTTTACAGTTTCTTTCTGATCTTTTTTAAGTTTGGCTACACGCTCTTCTACCTCACGAATAATCTTTAGATCTTTCTCCTCCTCCAATATCCTTTTTTTAAGGTTGGTAACATAGGCACTCTGGCTATCTACGTTATCTTTGATAACAGTATTCCCATCTTTGGTTAAACCGTTATTCTTATCTACTGCTGTATTGTAAGCATCCAGGGTAGCTTTGGCTTTTACCAGTTCGGCATCCAATTCAGAGAGAGAAGCCTTTTGCATATCAAAAGCCTCTGCTTCCTTCTTACCATCATCTTTACCAGGTAGATTTTCTCCAAAGCGTTTCTGGGCTTCCTCCATAACCTTATTAAAGATACCACGAGCCTTAAACACCTTGTTTATTTCTTCCTGTAAATCATTAGCCGTATAAGTCATGGCTCCTATACCAGTCATAGGATCACCAGGAAGATATTTTGTTTCATCAAATTGCTTAACAATATCCTGAATCTCCTGAGTAATCTCACCTTTACCCTCCAGAACAGGTTTGATTTTCCAATAGTAAGTTTCAGCGAGATCTACGCCATCCTTATCCTTCTTGCCTTTAAATTTGTCCTTAAGAAGCTCCTCTACGTTATCCTTGCCTTTGATCTCCTTCTCCATGTAATCATTAGAAGCCTCATTAATGGCTTTTTCCATTGCCCTGGCACGAGCTGATTTTTCAGCTTCCTGGGTAACGATCTTGTATGCCTTAGCAAGATCATCCAAAGCGTTTTTCTCATCGCCTAAACCTTTCAAATACTCACCGTATTTGCTCATTATAGCCTCTTTAGCAGCACGATATTCATCCGTACCCTCTTTGGCTGCTTTTAGGCGTGCGAACATGGCATCTATCTGTAACCTTTCAGCACCTATAGCCTTCTCACTCTCAGATATGGCTGTATTCAGCTTTTCCTGGGCTTTCTCAGCATCCGTTTGATAGGTAATGAGTTTGTAAATACCATATCCCAGTATTGCTATGGCTGCTGCTGCGATTGTATAAGGATTAGCCATGATAACAGCGTTCAACCTTGCGGCTACAGCAGTTAAACGTAACTTTGCGATTGATAGAATGTTTGTCGTAGTTACGTTTGCTGCCTGAGCTGCTGTATTGGCTCCTGTTGTTGTGGTATTCAAAGCCTTAGCAGCACTTTCTACAGCCAACTTCTTAGCTGAGAAATCACGAGTAGCAGCATGATATTGTAAGGCTGCTGTTTCCTTTGCAGTTGCAGCAGCAACCAGCTTCCTTTCAGCAGCTTCTACTTGTTTTGCGGATCCAGTGGCTCCAATGTGCATAAGCTCAGCCAACCTTTGTTTTTCCAGCTCCTTAGCAGCTATGTATTCAGCCTTTTTAGCAGCAATGGACTGACTGGCTGCTGATACCTCAGTACGTGCCTTTGCGAGAGCAGCAGTTTGAGATTCAATAGTAGTAGCTATCTCTGACTTTACAGCAGCAGCATACTCTAATGTGCCTTTGGTTAGGTTTTGTTTGGATATAGCAGCCTGTTGTTCTACAGTGAGCAGCTTTGCAAGCTCTTCGGCTTCTCCAGTAGCTTGAATAGTGGTAACAGCTTGCTTTGTGGCTGCTACAGTCATAACAGCAGCCTTGTAAGCACCATAGGTAACTATTAGCTCCTGGATCGTTGCGCCAATTTCCTCATAGTTATCTACTACTGTAGCAGCAGAATCCAGTACAGAGTTTATAATGCCTTCACTGTTTTTCCCTATGTTGTTGAACATTACAGAAATGCTATCCCCCAGGTTGGAGATCTTACCAGAGATTGTTTTACTTTGCTCTTCCATGAGGTTATAAAACATACCACCTGAATTAGTAAGGTTATCCAGGACTTTCTGAACCTCTGGAAAGCCGATCTTTCCAGCAGTAACCATAGCGTTAATCTCTTCCTCTGTTTTTCCAAGCTCTTTAGAAAGCTCTTTTACAAGTGGAATACCACGTCCCATAAATTGCCTTACGTCCTGGGTAAATAACCGACCTTGCACCATTGTAGTACCATACAGGTACACAATATCATTCAAAGGAATAGATAAGCCAGCAGCAATATTACCAAGTTGCACCAGGCGATTAGTAACGTCCTCAGAAGCGACACCATAAGCGAGTAACTGCTTTGCACCAGAAGCAACACCCTGTAAATCGAAAGGAGTTTTTGCAGCCGTATCTATCACCTTATCCATAAGGGCATCAGCTTTAGCTTTGCTACCCAGCATGGTATTGAAGGCAACCTCTAACTGCTGATACTCACCTCGGATATTGGCGATCTTATTAGCATATTCCAAAGCCTGTTGAGCCGTAAAAAATCCAGCAGCAGCTATAGTTAGTTTACGAAATATACTATCTATCCTACTACCTACCTTTTCGGCTGTATTGCCAATGCTTTGAAACAGAGAATTGGATCTGTTTACATCGCTTTCAAACTTTGAGTTATCAAGCCCTAAAGCCCACCATGTTGTTCCTTCGTTATTATTCATCTTCGTTTTCGTCAAACAGTGCCTTTCTTATTGCTTCCTGGTTAGCTGGATCATCGCCATTTAGAGTACTATCTTCATCTCCTTTTGCTCCTGTATCTTTCTTTGGTGAGAATGTTGGTATTACAGCATTATAAAGCTGAATATTAGCGAAACTCATCTTATAAAGAATATAGTCAAATGGAAGGTTATAGCACTTAGCTATCCCTGCTATTACTGACCAGATACTATCGTTTCCGCTTCCTCCATCGGTTTTGTCGGTCTGATTAGATTTACTTCTATCAGGGAAGCGGTAAGCCCGAAAAAATCGCCAATCTCCATACGGTTGAGTATTGAAATTGTGATAGAGTTTACCCTACTGGGAGGTATCTTTTTCAAAACCTTATCAGAAAGAACAGCCTTATTATCAACTACTACCACTTTCTTTTTCTTTTTGCGTATCAGCCCGAAACAATGCTTTTCTATCTCTATAATTTCTTTCTCTGAGGTTAGATTATCAGCACCCAGAATCAGAGTAGCAACAATATCACCAAGTACCCTACAATCTTTAGCGACAAATAAGGATTCAAACATTACTTGTTTACTGTCTAACTTCAATCCTGGGAGCTGAGCAATCAATTCAGAAGCAAGAATAATAGTAGCTATAGAAGGAGGAGCAACTTTGTAGGTTTCCTCTCCGATCTGAACGCAATAAGGCTTTTGTAAAACCGTATCTGCTACCTTTTTCTCTATATTATCCATGCTTACCTACTTTAGCCTACATTCGCTGGAGCTGTCTTACTGTACTTTTCAAGCATTTTGCCTGTTTTCGGTTTCAGAGAAGTAAAAATGTACTTCAACTGCTTACCTTTAGCAGACGACCATTCTTCTTCCACTTCTACAGCACATTTACGCATGATAAAGCCATCCAGAGTAGAATCCTCTGGAGTAAGTCTTACGCAATACTCATCGGCTATTACGCCATCTTCTTCTGGAATAGGATCATCAGTACCAGAAGGCACGAAAATACTCATAGCGAGCTGCTTGTAAGACTTTTGCATCTTACGACCAACAAGCTCATGCCCTTCTCCATAAAGTTCCTGGGCACTACCCTTTACAGTAGTCAAAAGAACGGTGTTCTCTTCTGCCGTAGGCATTGTATCGAATTTGGTAGGTGCAGCATCCTCAGCACCAGTTTTGCCATATTCAACCAAAGGTTTACCCCATGTAATTTTTTGATTTGACATAACTAAAATGTTTTTAATTTGAAATTGATTTTTACATTCACAAAATACTGTTCCAGTTTCTCAGCCTTGTAGCTCTGGATCATTGCACCCAGAGAGAAAGAATAATCAGACGGTTTTAAGGATTTTACAACTTCATCGGCTTTACGTCCTAAGTATCTGCACCTGGCAACATCTTTCACAAGAACTTTGCTACCATTATCGACATTCGGAACATAAATATTCACGTTTACGGATCCAGTTTGAAATTGCCCATCAAGCCCAGTAAGGAATGATACTACAATATCTTCGTTCTTAGAATCCAGTGGGCGTGTACCTTCCCTGTAAACGATCCCTTTTATCTCCTTTGCCAGTGGACTTTCTTTAATGATATTGAAAACGTCCAGCTCTACTTCTTCACCTGTTTTATTCATTTCAATTCAAAGCCTAACTGTTTCATAATTAGAGGTACGAGTTTGTTTGCCAATAATTCAGCAGAGGTTATAACATTGTAGTTTCTGGCTTCTACATAGGCTGCGTAACTCATACCAGTAGATACGATCAGGACTATTCCTGTCTGATATTGCTTTTTGAGTGCATCCAAATGCTTTTTCCCTTTCTGTCCCCCTTCGGTATTAGCGTAGGTACTTTCCTGGATAACTTCACCATTGAAAAGGACTGCATAACCGATAGAGTTTCTAAGGTTCCCAGTTCGATCTATATAGTTGCCATTCAAACGGGCTTCACTCAGACACGCTTCACCGACATATACAAAAGCCTTTATAGCTCTCCTGAAAACAACTTGCTTTGTTTCATCAAGGAAGTTGCTAAATGCGCTATCAGGTGTCTTTTTAGTGAATCCCATTAAACAGTAATTTTTACTCTACCAGATCGTTCTATAAACACAATATCCTGTACCTCAAACTCTCCCAGCATTTTATTTCTATCATTGGTAAGTTTTACCGTATCAGCCTCAAATTCCTGGATTTCAATCAGGATTTCATAGCTTGAATCGGTAAACTTACCCTGCTGATATATAGAATGGTTATGCTTTACAGCTTTGTACGAACAGTTAATAGGCTTACTCCAGCTAACATCAGATTGAATAGGCTCGCTATTCTCATCCAATCCTCCACCAGATAAAATCTTGTACTGTATTACTCCGTTGTATTGCATAATTTACCACTGATTAGATCCATCCGAAATAGAAGGCTCATCGACAAACTCGGAGCTATCCATACCATACTCCTTACAGAGAAATGCAATATTCTTTTCTATTGCCTCTCTATCCCATGAATCAGATATACCACTCTCTGAATGGCTATTTTCAGCCATACCCTTAACAATACCAATAGCCAACCTAACGAGCTTTGCGTTTTTCGGCTTATAAGGCTCTGTAGCCTCTATTCCATTGTCTATAAGGGTAAATTCCAGCACGTTCTTATCAGGGTAGAAGCCTGTACATATTTTGGTGCATAATGCACGAATAGCATCTAAGTTTGTCATGGCTCAACTATTTAGGATCCTTACAAAGAGTTTCGGAAAGAGCTTTGTTTTGCTCTTCTGTCAGCTCAGCCAACTTCTTAGTTACACCAGGTAAACCAGCGTTCTTAGCTATGTTTACACCGATAGCATTCAAAGCGGCTTTTACTTCTTCTACTTCAAACTCCTTCTCAAACAGTTGGATCTTTGCGGATCCCTCTGTATCTGCCTGGCTTTTTTCAGCAACAGGCTTAACAGATAAAATACTGCAAATACCACGAGCTACAAGATCATTCACTCTATCGATCTCATCGGTAAGGAGAGTATCACCCTCCTTGTATTTTTTCTCAGGATCGTATTTATCCGTGAGAGGTTTTAAAACTTTTAATTCAAACATGATTCACAAATTTTTAATTAACCGACATTTACCCCAGAAGCGGAAGCCTCAGAAGCCTTCTTAGAATCGTATGTTTCCTTCTTGAAGAAAGTAACACCTTCCTCAATAGTCTTAAGCTCCTCAAAGCCTCTAACCTGGAAGCAAACCAGAGCGTTAATCTCATTGATAACTGGGATTAAACGAGCAGATCCTTGCGTGTATTCTCCAGCCTTTTGTCCTGTAGATTCACCTGTACGCCATTTTGCGATACGAATACCGTTACCAGCATCCATGTAATCCACGTTATCCTCTTCAAAGAGTTCGTTATCTTCAATAGCTGGCTGGATAAAGCCCATCTTACCAGCAGGCTTAAACACAATCATGTTATGGTTCCAGGGATCCAAAGCCTGGCGATCACCATCTTTTTCAATAGCGACCAAACGAGTGATCTCACGTACTTTCGGCAAGCCATTATCTGTAAACAAGGTGTTCAAATCGGCTACACTTACGACCTTAGCAGACTTATCTTTTCCGTATGCAGATTCACGAATGTTAATATCTCTACGGATAAAGGCGATCAGCTCAGGAGCCATCAGCATCTCTTCAAAATAGATACCCATGTTTTTAAACAGGGTAACGATCATTGTAAGAGTGAGAATAATATCCAGCTTACCAGCTTTTGAATTGACTTCATTCCACAAGAGAGCCGAAACAAGTTTGTTAGCCTCTTCCATCAGGTAGTCTATCTCAAACTCACGACCGCCAGGATTGTTAATTTCAGGTTTGAAACGGCAAATACCAAAGTTTGAGATTGCGTTTAATACCATAAAATCAGCCGTATCTTTACAGCCCAGATAAGCGTTCTCCAAATCGTTGCGCAAAGTCTTTTCAATCTGCTTAACCTTTTGCCCATCTTTCAGGAACGGAGATTTATAAACCTCCAACAGCTTACGATAAGTGGAAGCCTTCATAAAGAACTTGTGCCCTACACGTGGGATCTCCTCATTCCAAATATCAAAGCCATCGGAACGTCTTAGCGGAGTAGGAGATTCATTACCGATCAGGGTAGCCATTACTCTCAAATGGTACTTACCCATAATACCCTCAGCTCTCAGAGAAAGCTGCGGAGCTTCCCAATCAAACCACTCATCGGAATAGGTTTTCTGAAACAGGGCTACTTCACGTTCGGAAGCCTTATCCAGTGCCTTTTTCCAGGTTGCCAGGAAGTCAATAGGTTTGCCATCTTTGAACAAACCTGTGAATGTTGAATAAATTGATTTCATCTAATACCTTGTTTTAATAAGTTTGTGAAAGTCGAATGTGTGGATTAGCTTTCAGATAGCGTTTGGTACTATCCTTCATACTGTCAGGGATCGGCAAAATACGTCTTTCCATAACGGCATATTGCATCGTGTCCTCTGTAACGTCGATAGGAGTTTCAAACTCTCTAACAGTAACCTCCTCAATAGTTAAGCTGTTAGGCTCACCGATAACAGCAGCTTTAGCTTCGCTATCCGCTACAACCTCTACCAGAATTTGATCTACAGCCAATCCTGTGATTGCTTTTGAGAGAGTAATAACATAAGCAGCATCAGCTACACCAGGCTTTTCAATAGATACGATTGAAGGAGCATCTGCGAAAGTGCCAGAAACAGCATCCGCTTTCAACAATTTATCACCAACAGCGAAACATGGCTGGCAATAAGCGTTAGATACCAAAGTGATAACCTTTGCATCCTCAGTATCTATAGCTTTCACCTTAGCAGTCTTTACGATCTGTACTTTTCTGGTTTTTTCATCGAAAACAGCAAGAGTTCCAGTAGGGATAAGATCACCAACTGAAAACCGTTGCTTTTCTCTTTCCAGATTAAAACCACCCTGTACAATCTGGGGGCTGCCTGTGAAAATCGGTTTTTCACCGACAAAAGAATACTTCTTTCTTTTCATTTTACTACAGGTTTTTATTTAACAATAATTGTTTCCAGCAAAGAATCAGAAGCCTCATCTACATTCTTTTCCGATGCTGTTTTTACACTCTCTGGATCTTCTGGAAGCAGGTTTTCAGTGATGAGATCCTGTTTTAAGGAAGCACAAAATTTGTCGGGATCCTCATTTTCAGGGATAACCAACCCTTTTCTACGCCATGCAGGAATACCATGTTTATCCAGGGCTTGTGTAACCGCACTTTCACGTTCCTTAGCAGCCTGTTCTTTTCTCATAGTTTCCAGCTCCTTTTCCATATCCTCAATTTTCTTTGCATTCGGATCTTTCTTAGGCTCCTCCTTCTTTGTCGGATCATCATCCTTTTTTGCGGGATCATCATCGTTCTTAGGATCATCCTTTTTCTTAGTAGCCCACCTGGTAGCTTCGCCTTGTGTTTCCTTTGCGATTTCTGCTATCTGGTTTGCCATGTTACCGATTGCTGTTTCATCAGTCGAATCATCCTCAATGCTGCCACCTATCTTTTCGGTTATCACTTTAAGGTACTTCTCTGATAGTCCTGTGTCTTTACACAAGTCTTTCACTTTTACAAAGAGTGCTTTGTTCATTTCACTTAAGTTTTAATGTTATGTGGCAAATGTAGGTAATATTTTCGACAAACGGTGTATATATACACCAGTAATTTTTAGGGCAAAAATTCTTAATATCAGTCTATTAGTAGCATTTTATTTGTTGTATTAAGTATATCAAACAAAAGAGAGAAGAGGTAATATCTAAAAAAAATATTCACCAGGTAATATTTTAGCCGTTTTGCAGTGGATTATTACCTACTAACACAGAACAACAAACCCTAACAAGAGATAAGAAGCACGTAAATATTACCTGAAAACATCCCTAAAATGACTATTTTAGGTATTTTATTATCTTTCTTGCAAAATATTACCTAATTTACTTGGTAATATTACCAACATCACATATATTTGCATCGTAATCAAGTTGGTTACATCAAAAGAATGTGCAACACTAAAAATATCGGATTATGCAAAAGATTGAATTTGAACAGCGTACTGGCATTGAACTCACAGATGAGCAATACCAAAGAGTAGAGAACATGTACCTAAATGCTGGAAACATGGATAAGGACGAATTTTGTGAGGATTATAAAAAACACTCTGATAGTGTAATCCTTAACACCTATTTCGATCAGTCAGAAAAGTTAAGAAACAAGCTGGATGCTTATAGAGAGCAGCAGATTAATATGGCTTATTTCCTTATTAAGAAATCAATGGTAGGAGGTGATAAGGATATGGTTCAAATGGCTATATCATTGATAGGCGAACAAAAGTATATCCAGCACAAACTGGAAAGAGGCTACAATCTCTTTGAATCAGACAAAGAACTTATCATTTCACTAATAAACAAATAGCCATGAACGAATACACTTATATCGTTTACAAGAATGATAAACGAATGGGAAAAATAGAGTTTGGTAAACGTAACAGTGTTCCAGATTCTAAGGAGATAGAAGAAGCTGTAAAAGAGTGCTTTCCAAGCGGTTGCACAACAGAGTTGCTTATACCTATGGAAATTTGTATTAACCAGTAATAGTTATTGATATGGGAATTTTAAAAGATGCAATAAGGAAAGCGTTAGCCGAAAGCGGTGTTAATGCTGAATGGGTAGGTAATGCTCCACGTGTATTAGAAACACCAGCTCAGGCAAAGTACAATGATCTCAGAAAGATAGAGCGTAACTACACCAATGGCGTACACAAGGCAAGGAAGGAGGCTAAGAAATGATTATAACACCAAAATTTGATTTTGTAGAGGGTAGCTTCGATACCCAAAATGTAAAGATGTTATGTGTACCACATGATAATCATGGTTGTATTGATCTCTGTATTAAGGAGCCTGGAAATAATTGGAATTTTCCAATAGCAAAGATTAAGCTCCACTCTAAAGATCTCTATGTAGACTTTAAAGCCACATTTGAGGATGCTAAGAAACTTGGTGAAGAAATAGCCAGACGTTGGAATGAATGCCAGGAAAAGCGATAACAGCATACTCAAAATGCAATACCGAATAGTGGACGGTCGAAATGTTTGTGATAATGGGGAGGTAATTATAAACCATATTAGACACATAGTTCAGGCTGGATATGTGAAATGTAATTCCTCCCTAAATGGAAACGCTTGGAACGTTACAGACGAAAGGAGCCTTTGCCCTATCTGCTACAACCAACCAGTACAACTGGAATTTAAGTTTTAATAGAATGGAAAAATTTGATCTGCATAGCTATAGCAAATATATAGTCAGTTTCTCAGGAGGTAAAGATAGTACAGCACTGCTTTTATATCTCCTGGATAATGGAGTTCCACGAGAAAGCATAGAGTTATGGCATCAAGAAATAGATGGTCGTAATGAAAGCCTTTTTGATTGGGAGGTAACGCCAGACTATTGCCGTAAACTTGGTGAAGCATTTGGAATACCTGTTTTCTACCAATGGAGAATAGGAGGTTTTAAGAAGGAAATGCTACGAAAAAACGAATTAACAGCACCCATTTGTTTTGAGTTACCAGATGGAGAGATAAAACAAATAGGTGGAATTAAGGGCAAACCTAATACCAGGCTAAAATTTCCTCAACAGTCTGCCAGCCTCAAAGTAAGGTGGTGTAGTGCTGCTCTCAAAATAGATGTATGCTCTGCTGCTCTAAGAAATCAGGAGCGTTTTAGAAATACACGAACCCTTGTACTTTCTGGAGAGCGTGGGGAGGAAAGCAAACAACGTGCTACATACGCTATTTTGGAGCCAGATAAAGCTGATCTTAGAAATGGGAAGGAGTTCTATAGGCATATAGACCGTTTCAGACCTATAAGAGATTGGAAAGAAAAGCAGATCTGGGATATTATGGAAAAATATCGTGTACGTGCGCACCCTTGTTATTTTATGGGCTTTGGTAGGTGTAGTTGTAAGTTTTGCGTATTCGGTAATCAAAATCAATTTGCAAGTGCTGCTTGCATAAGTAAGCATCAGGCTAATAATCTCATCCAGTTTGAGAAAGAATTTGGCTATACCTTGAAACGTGATACAGATCTTTCCACTCTCATTAAAAAGGGTACGCCATACAAAAGTATTACTCCAGAACTGGCTTTATTAGCTACCAGCTATGAATATAACAGACCTATCATTATCCCAGAAGGAGAAAAATGGGAGATCCCTACTGGAGCTTTTAAAAAATGTGGAGGTGCTATATGAAAGGAGATAGCATACATACATTTGAGAACGGAGGAAAAGAGAACAGCTTTTTCTGTATGCACTTGGTAAACTATCTCTCTCAGGAAAGGGAGGCTAACCAGTTGGATCCTGAACAATTCTCTGAACTATGGGCTACCCGTTTCAACGAAGCTAAGGCTGGATCCTGTAGTTATCGGAGCCAGTGCCCAGTGTATGAAAATACACTGCAAACTCACCAGGGAGTTCAACTAAATTTATTTTAAGGAGGTGAATATGATAATTGAGAAAGTGTTTTCGGTACTCCAGGCTGTAGCCTTTAACCACCAGTATGTAGAGATAACCTATACTAATAGCATGGGATATACCAAAAAGGCTACTGGTAGGCTGGAAATAGAAAGAAACTGGTGCTATCTGTATGATGATGGAAAAGACGGGAAAGATTATAATGTAGCTTTCCCTATCCCGAACCTAAGCGTTAGGAGCATTGAGGCAATTTACCCTATTGCCTTCCTTACGAGTGCTGGGTGCTTATTCTGGAAGCATCCTACTGAATTATCCAGGGATGATACCCCCAGATATATACCTAATCCCAGATCGGATGCTACCTACAGTTTACAGGATTGCCAAAAGGACTACACCCCGATCTGGTCTAAGAGTGAATTGAAAAATATAAATTATAAAGATCATGGATAAAATTAGCTCAATAACAATCGTACTTAATGGTATTGCTACTACCTATCATGTAGGGCAAGGAGATATAAACGGCAAAAGGATCATCGCCAGCATAGAGCGTGTTCGTAGATATGAGGATTCTACAGGTGAGTGCTTTCCTGGAAATTTCTTAGCTAAGGATAAAGACGGGAATAATTTGGTTGAGATCAGCGATACTATTCCCTATGTGGTTACTTATGTGTGAAGTATAAACAAACCATTCCGAGGATTAGATCGGAATGGTAATAACAAAATTGAAATGAGCAAAATAACTGATGGTAAAGAATATCTTTCATTTGGGGAAGGTCTGTATCAAATGAGCCAAAAGGGTATCATTGGCAGAAGAATAAGGCTTACTAAAAAACGAGCGTGGGTACTTCGGGATATGATTAAAAGACTGGAAGATTATGTACCGGAAGAAAATTCTCCTCGTTTTAATGATTATTGCGCTACTCTTGAATGGATGCGTCAAGAAATAAACAAGAGATATTCAGAGTTTGATTTAGGAACAATTTAACGTATAACAATTCAATAATGAACTTTTGCTCACCTCATTTATAAGGTGAGCAAACTAAAAAAAGATAAAAATGAAAGAGAAACAGATATGTAATCCCGTAATGTTTGCTGCTTTTAAACACATTATACGAAAGCGGTATGAAAAAAGTCTATACAACAAAAAGGCTTCTATCAGGTATATTATATCCTACATGAAAAAGTATAGATTATCTATTTATCAAATAATAGAAGTAAACGAAATTTGTAGAATGCTAAAATGAAAGGGAAATTATGATATTCATGTTTCGGATCACAGCGGATCAGTCTATAGCAATGATGCCAGGGCTATCTACTGAGGATGCCAGGGAGAAAGTTAAAAAATCTCTGGGTATAGAGGATAAAGATCTATATTGGATTGGGCTACTCAATCATGGGCTGATTGTTAAGGGTAAATTTGAAACTCAATACTTGTAAACCAGGTGAAGATGAAACGAGTATTCAACAAAGATAAAACTGGCTTTTACTTTGAGGTCGAAACGGATCCCAGGTTAGGAAGGATTTATAGCGTTTCCTATTATCGAAATAGGAAGCCTGGCTTTAAGTTCACTCATTCAAATGGTGATTTCTATTTATTGTTAGGAAAGCTCCAGATATTCAAAGAAACAATGCCTTTTTAAATTGTAACACATGGAAATAGATTGGTTTTGGCTTACCGTTATAATTCTCATCATATCCATTTGCGTGTACAACACTCTGGATAGTTACTTTGAGCATAAATACGGGAGCCGCAAAAAGGAAGAGGAGTAATATATGAGGTTTGCCCTTAGAAATAAAACTAAGCTGATAAAGGCTTTTGATGAGAGTTACTACAACCTTCTCATGGATAGCCTTAAGCAGCATTTTGCGAATAATGAAACGATCCAGGGTTATAGTATTGAGGGTGAAAAGTACCAGATTATAGATGTACCCAATGCACAACCGAATACGGATAGCTTCTTTCAGTTTGCAGTAGTACGGGTGAAGTACGATGTACTAACATTAGCCTATTACTCATGCTTTGGATAAGAGTAGGAGGTGTTATATGAAGTGCCACTATGTTTATGATGAGATTGCTGGTAAGGTGTTGATCCCTGGCTGTTGGTCGGTAGTGATGAGCGATGATATTAGGGATTGCACCTGTTCCTCTGGTAATGAAGATCTAACCTTTTCCCAATTTGAACGTGAACAGTACAATAAAGAGCTGGAGAAACGAAATGCCATTATCAAAGAGCTACGAGCCGATAACAAGTATCTCCGATCAGAACTAAAAAGGCACGTTACTTTACTTGGTAAAAGGAAGAAGATCTAAGAGAGTGATTTATTTGTTATATTAAATAAAACAAACTATATTTGTAATTAACAATCATATTTGATATGAAAACGATTAGAACAAATTCAGGAAGAGAGGTAAAGATCTTTGCTGAAACATTTGAATACGAGGCTTACGAGCAGATTAAAAAACTTGCTAACTATGAAGCCTATCAAGATTCTATTATTAGGATAATGCCAGATTCTCACGCTGGCAAAGGCTGTACTGTTGGCACAACCATGACTATTACAGATAAAGTAACTCCAAACTTGGTAGGAGTGGATATAGGTTGTGGTATGCTTACTATTGAGCTAAAGGATAAGCATATAGATTGTGAAAAGCTGGATTCTGTAATACGAACAAAAATACCTAATGGTTTTAATGTTCACGAAACGCAGAAAGCCACTTTTGATTTTGAGAGCCTTATATGCGCTAAACAGGTAGATCTGGAAAGAGCCTTGCTTTCTATTGGATCTCTTGGAGGAGGAAACCATTTTATAGAGGTTGATTACTCAGAGAAAAACAATAAGTATTACCTTGTTATCCACTCTGGTAGTAGAAAGCTGGGGGGAGATGTTTGTAAATACTATCAGGATCTTGCTTTTCAGAGTGCCAATGAAATGAAGAAAGTAAGAGAGGATCTTATTGCCAAATTAAAAGCAGAGGGTAGAATACAGGATATTGAAAGCGAGATAAAGAAACTGAAAAAGCCTATAGCAGATAAAGAACTGGCTCATCTATCTGGCGATAATTTCAGATCCTACCTGAATGATATGGAAATTGTTCAGCGATTTGCTATGCTGAATCGTAAAACTATGGCTTCCATTATCATTAAAGAAATGGGCTTTCAGGAGGAAAGTAGGTTTGAAACCATACATAACTATATTGATTTTAAACGTATGATCCTCAGAAAAGGTGCTGTAAGTGCTGAGCTTGGAGAAAAGCTACTTATTCCTATTAATATGCGTGATGGATCGCTCATTTGCATAGGTAAGGGAAGTGAGGACTGGAATTATTCAGCTCCTCATGGAGCTGGTAGGCTTATGAGCAGAAGTAAGGCAAAAGAAATGCTTTCAATGGATGAATTTGTAAACTCCATGAATGGCATTTTTACCACGTCAGTAAGTACAGCTACTATAGATGAAGCTCCACAAGCGTACAAGCCTATGGAGGAGATAAAAGCAGCTATCACTGATACAGTAGAGATCATTGATACGATAAAACCAATATACAATTTTAAAGCCTCAAATTAAAGAACAATGATAGACGAAAAAGAAATTCAAAGTTGCATCCTCAAAATAGAGGAACGATTAAACGACAAAAGGATAAACCGTTTTGTAAATGCTCCAGTAAAGGAAGGCTATCTAAAGTCTATTGAGATACTGAAAACTCTACAGACCGATATAACCAGGGCAAAACTGGAGGAACTTAAAACAGTACAGGGTAGGGCTATTGCTGCTTTGGCTATTGATTATCTAAATGGAGAATGTACCCAATACGTTTTACTTGGTGTACCAATTAAAGATAGATAGAGTATGAAAGAACAAAAGGTTATTCATGTAGAGCTAAAAGAACCATTCAAAGGTAAAAGGCACTACTATTTTGGCTCAAAGGCAGCTATCTATGAAGATCTTTCAGAGGATCTAATCGGTATCAAAAAAGAAAGCCTCTGGAATGTGGATCTGGATAAGGTGGAGTACCAGAATAAGTTTTGTACTATCCGTATGGGATTTATTAGGCGAAAACAGACGAATAGAGGTAAAAGGGAGGTTTAAACAGCCTCCCTTTTTGCTACGTGCCTAAATAAATAACATATCCAGGTCATTTTTATAACAAATACCGTTATATTTGCAGTAGATAATTAAATATGAACTAATATAGCATTGGCTATTTGTTTTAGGGATCAAGAAAACGACCAATTTTTAGACAGTCCTCAGAAACAATGTGCTAATGCCTGCGCTATGCGTGGGCATTACTCTTGTTATGGGCTGTCGGGTGCTTGGTCGTACCTCTTGATCCAACGGAGTAAGCCCACGCTTTTTGTGTGTTTACGGGTAGCCAATCAGGATAGATTAATAACCTGTAAATATAACGCTTATGAGGACTTTACTAATGCTTTGCCTGGTAGCTTTGATAACGGGATGCTCAAAAGATAATGATCCAATAGATGAAACTCCTAAAGATGTAGAAATGCACTTTTACGCATATACAAAGTTGGATCCAGCTTCTCCCAGCTTCAAAGCACAAGCCAAATTCTTTTTGTTCGATGCAAGTAACGGCAAACAATTTAAAGAAGAACGTATAAACATACCTTCTGGAGAGTACTTAGACTATTCAAACGAAAAATCAGAAATGGTTACTCTTTTGAATAATAATGAATTTGAATTGAAAGATGGTACACGTGTAAAGCCTATAATAATTCAAACAAAAAACTCAGGAGAATATTATATTTCTGTCATGCCTGATTATAAGGATCCTGATAAGTGGAATAGTTTGGTAAGCCAAAATAAAGTAAATATTCCATGTGGTAAATATTATGTAGTGGCTTTACTTCATGGATCTGGCGGTTGGGCTTACTATGATAAATATTCTGGAAAATATATTGAGGTTACGGAGAATATGCCTACCAGTGATAAAACTGTAGAGATAACATTTCCTCACGATACAAAACATAAAGGTTTCATAGATTGGATTACAACTAATTGGTAGTACTATGAAAATACCAATAAAGGAAGCTCAAAAATTGGGTGTAGTATATCAAACAATAACAGAACGTGTATTATCTGCTATTCTAAATGGAGATAAATTTGTAGAGCTATCTCAGTATGAATACCAGGAAGCTCTTAAGCAGAAACATGAATACGATGAGAAAGCAAAGGTTCTGAGTAAATGTGCTAAGTTAAACAATCGTGGTATTGCCTTTGAGAAAGCTGGTAAGGTTAAATCTGCTATAAGAGTATATGAAGAGTGCATAGAGCTATGTTATCCTGCTCATCATGCTTTCAAAAGGCTCATGGTGCTATACCACAAAGCTAAAGATTATGATAACGAGGAAAGGGTTATCTATAAAGCCTTAGAAGTATTTGGAACATATCCAGAATATGAAAACAGATTAGATAAACTGAGCAAACATTTAAAATAGCAGCGTATATATACACCAAATATACTATAAAACAGCACTTTATAAATAAAATGTTTGGTGATTCGATTTTAATGCACTATGTTTGCGGTGCTAAACAGTCCGATGAACTTTATCATCCCGTTGAGTACGGTTAATGCTCACGAAATATGATGGGCTTTTTTTATGCCCATACATAAATATTAGGCGGCTGCCTTTCCCACATTTTCTTTTTGCTCTTCGGAGTGGTAAGATCATGGACTGTTTAGCGACACGGGAAATGGTAGCCGTTCTTTTTTGCTACTATCGAAGATTTAAGGTGTGTTCCTGCGGCATCTATCGCTAAACAGTCCATGAAATGAAAACAAAAAAACAAAGTTTGTCTGAGAATAACAGTAACAGCCAAACAATCATTACTCACCCAACAAGGGAACCAATCACCACATTTACCCAGCCTGAATTTTCGGCTTTTCTTGATGCGATGTTTGCGGAAGGGAAAAAGCGTTTTGTTGAATATCTTAAAACAGAAGAATGGAGGGCTATTTATGAATAATCAGATCTTTCAGTACAATGGGAATCCTATCACATTCCAGATAGGAAAGGCTACAATGGTGAACGCTACCCAAATGGCTAAGCCGTTTAGTAAACGTCCTGCTAAATGGTTAGAGTTACCTACAACAAAGGAATTTATAGCTGAATTGAAAGCTATCCGAAAATCGGATAGGTTAGTAGAAGCCATAAACGGTATAGGCACATGGTTTCACGAAGATGTAGCTCTGGAGTTTGCTCGCTGGCTCAGTCCTCAGTTTGCTATCTGGTGCAATGATCGGATAAAGGAGCTAATGAGGTATGGAATGACTGCAACCACGCAAACCATAGATAGTATATTAGCTGATCCAGATAATGCTATAAAAATATTGGTAGCATTGAAAGAAGAGCGTTCCAAAGTAACAGCTCTGGAAAATCAGTTAAACTTCCAGGCTCCTAAAATAGAATATGCCAATAACATTTTACTCAGTGAAAATACCTATACTACTACGGAGATCGCCAAAGGCTTAAACATAAGTGCCTGTAAACTGAACAGGATCCTTTCAAAGAAAGGTGTACTTTGCCAGCAGCAAGGGCAATGGGTATTATCTCCAGCTTATCAGATTAAAGGCTATATGACTACCAAAAGCCTTTCTTATAATAGAAAGAATGGAAGAATAAGTAGTATGTTTACAAGCGTTTGGACTGAGGCAGGGAAAACATTCATTTACAAGCTGATAAACAGTATAGAAAACACTATCTTTGCATCTGTTGAGAGCTGATGATAGCTACCTATTGGTAGCCCAGAGCCATTACCAGCGTTGGTAGTGGCTCTTTTCTATTTTGAAGGGTGCAAGATCTTCTTTATTGATTTTTGGTTATCTTTGATAAAATAGGGTAGAGTGCCTTTTGTTTTGGCTTCGTTCATTCGATCTTCATTCTCTCTTACCCACCTGGAGAAAGAGCCAGGAAGCTCTGTAATTTCTTCCTTCTGGCTTACTTCTCTATCTTCTCCAGCCATGATCCTCTCTATCATTTCCTCTATCTCATCTCCACCAGCCAAAATAGGGATCATAAAACATCTACAGTTTGGATGCCAGCCAGTCCATTTAAAAGTCTTAGGATATTTGCCAGCAAGCTCATCGCAAATATCATAATGAGGATGATTTTTTGATACCTTTATTTCGTAACCTATGATAAAATCCAACTGATCCCAGCGTTCAAAATCAGCAGTACGATAGGCTATGTTTGTTTCGGTACGTGCCAGACGTTGAGCATTTCGGTATGAGGATCTATAAACACCCCTACCAGAATGAAACTTTTTAGGATTATCATCTATCCATTTATACCCTTTGCTCTCTTTGTCATATACTCTACGCTTCCATTGCCTTCCATATACGGTATTTCCATTTTCATCCTCACCTACCTTTACTCTGAAACGCCTATAGAACCTATCTGGATCCTGTAAGTACATTTGGATTTTAGAAGCAAGTTTGTTCGCTCCAGTGCCTTCACCTATTGCCAGATCCAAACAGTTCTCCAGCTCTTCCTTAAATTGCCCTGTGTACCTCCAAACCTTTTGCGATAGGCTTAGCCCTTCCTCTCCTGTTTTTCGGGCAAAGAAAGCATCCATAGCCTCCTTATTCCTTTTGAAAAATCGGGCAAACAGATTGTTTTTGATAGAGCTTTCTCCAAAGATGCTTTTTACCAGCTCATCATTATTATTGTTTGAAAGGATCCACTCATTTTCTACGTCTTTCCTTATCTCCTGGTACAAACGGCTGTACATTTCCCTGAATATGGCTGTAGCCTCATCGCCATAGCCATAGCCTGAAAAAGAGAATGGTTTACCATCTTCCAGCTCAGTACCTTTTACCAGGTTAATAAGCCGATTCATGTAAACTCTATAGATCTCACGCACATTAGCAGCATAGCCCTCAGTACGCTTAAACAGCTCTATCTGTAACTGTGTAGGATTTACGTTTTTAGCCATTATCCTTTTTCTTTAGCTTAAACTTATCGCATATATCTCTATTCAAAAACTTACACCACTTAGAAAAGCGACACCTGCACATGAATAGATCGCCTTTCCAATCTTTTTCGTGCCAATCGTATGAATGTTCACAATCCCTACAGTGGTAAGGGCTTACCTGTTTAGCTACTTTCTTTGCCACGCTCACACCTCCGTTTCCAACACCCTACAATCCGTCATTGTTACTGTAGTTATTTCACCATTAGGCTTGGCTACTACAAACTTAGGAATACCCCAAAAAGTATGGTATTTATCAATAACATCACCCTCATAGGTATGCTCAAAGTCTTTCGGGTTTGCCTCTGGGTATGTTTCTAAAGCTAACCTATAAGCCATTTGGTTAAACTCAGTCCATTGTACTTTAATTCTCATATCCATTCTATTTATTAGTTAGTTCAATATCATTTTCACAAGCAACACCCTGGAGTAGCTTACCGCCAACATTCACACGATACACAAAACTGTTGCCCAGCTTTTCACTATAAGAAGGATAAACCTTACTAATCTTACCAATTCTACCTACATATTGAGGTTGCACGTCATTTGAAAGGATCCGCACAATATCACCCCTATTAAATTTAGCCTCCATTATTCACCCTCCCCGAAAATATCCGTTTTTTCCAGCTCTTTCTGTCTGGCTATTGCCTCCAGCTCTTCTTTCTTCAAACGCTCCATTTCAGCCTTAGCATCTTTGATAAGGTAGCTCATCTCTACATAGGTTTGTCGGCTCATGGCTCCATCATTGAATTGCTTAGATATATCAGCGAGTGTTTCGCTAACATCTTCTCCAAAAGGCTCCTGAAACTCATGCCCTAACTTCAAAGCCTCATATTCAGCCTTATGCTGATAGTCCAGAACATTACCCAGAATAGCACGCAAAAGGTTGCCTGTTCTATTCATGTAGCCGTCGTGAGTTTCCTTTCGCTTATCCGCTTTAATGACTGCAAGAAGCATGATCTTTCTGATAGCCTTAGCGGACAAATTGCCCAGGCTCTTCATGTTATCAAAGTCGATATTCGGAGTGAAAGATTTTGAGAGAATGTGATTATCCAAACGCTCATACTCATTCTTCTTACTCTCAGAAGCCTGATCCCAGGTTAAGTATTCTATCTTACCACCATTCTTAAGGATAAAGAGTTTTGCTTCCTCTTCGGCTTTAGGCAAACTATTAATCACGTCAGCAGTGGCAACCATAGCAGGGTTAGCAAATCTATCGTTTACATCTGCATCGGTTGATTCCAGGCTCTCTACACGATGGATCATAGGCTGAGTGCCTTCGTGTTCTGGCTCCTGTTCAAACACAATAGCAGGGATCTTACCCACCATGTTAGGGATAGCTTTCACCTCCCAGCCCATGTTTAGGCGTTTACAGTAGTAAACTGTATCATCCCGATATATATCTACATGGTACACGCTTTTTCCTCCTGATTCAGTTAGATAATACCCCCAGGCAAAAGATGTCATTCGTTTGTACTGATCCTTTATGAGAAATATATCATCCCCATTCTGCTTAGATAGTACATTAAGCACAACGGCTGGTTTCCCTTCTTTATTCCGATAAACATGATATAGCATTGCAGAAGTACCCTCAGCACCAGCAACACGCTTAGCCTCTCTCACATGAGCATTAAAACGCAAATCCTCTAATAGCTGGTTATACTTTTCAAAAGCATAATCTGTATTTTTGCTACGCTGTAACCACTTAACAGGTCTGCCATACAAGAATACCAGTGCAATTTCATTGATATACACCTGGTACGGAATAGGTATTTTCCAGCGTTTTTGCCACCTGAGGAAATTCCCTTTCTTATCCAGCACCGCCTTATCTTGGCGTTTCATAACCTCATGGTGTTCTACCTTGTACTCCAGTAGGGCTTTCTGGGCAAAACCTGATCTATCTTGCATCATACTCAAAGCCCTGGCTATGTCCTTTGAACCTAACAGGCTCGTGAAATTCTGCTGATAACCTACAGCAGCCTTCACCTCATTTTTTACCGCATCTACAACATTTAGTAATCCCATAATTCAATCAATTAATAATTAACTCCTAATCGTGCCTCTATATCATCTGGAATATTGAACTCGTTATAATCAAACCAGCAGCGCATTAAGAATACATCTCTCCAGTCTGGTGAGCATTTAATATCCAGTTTTATTTCATCCTTTGGCTTTAGCTTCAATTTTCCTTCACTATCAGCCTTCCAGGTTTGCAACTGTTCCAGCTCCAGAATTATCTGCTCTCTATCAGCCTCACTTATCAGATCCTCATCTATGCCAAACTCAGAAGCGTTAATATGCTCAGCCAGCTTGTAACCGCACTGGGTTTGTAGATTATAGTAGTTCTCATCATTCAAAGCACTACTGTTATTCACAAAGCCCTGGATCTCACAATTATCTACCACCCCACCACCTACACCATCCTCATCCGCTATACACTTCCATTTCGGGATCCTGTACTTTTTCTGGAAGTGCCTTATACAGTTCTGTATGTCGGTAGTTTTGCTAACAGGGTAGCATCTGAGATCTATAACCTTGTAGCCATCCCATACACAGATACGGGCGTAATCGGAGCCGAATCGGGCTATATCGGCTGTCAAGTAGTTAGATCCTGTAGTAACAGCCAGAAGGTTGTTGAAAATGGCTACAATAGCATCATGAGAGCAAAGAGCATTCGGGTTATCGTCATACTCCCAGTTACCTTTAAGCAAACGCTCCTTTTTCACCTTGTCTTTGGTAGTCCTCAGCCCTTCTATGTAATCGGGATCTATAAACGGGTTTTCCTGAACCAAACAAGCCAGGTAACACATATACTCGGCAAGCTCACCCCTGATAGCTGGTTTGTAGAATGTATCATACATCCAGTTCTTTTTAGGGTTACAGGTTATAAAGAGTTTACGCCTTAATCCCAGCTCAGCGTTCAAATGCCTACCTATACGGGTTTTTAAGGTATCATAAGCACCAAAGTTCACCTCTCCACCTTCTTCTATCCAGCCTCCAGTGTACTCAGTGGATCCGTAACGCTCATATAGAGGATCACTTGGTTTATATTGGAGATCCAGCAAATCTATTCGGGAACCATTATAAAACTCTATGTAGTTGTATTGCCCATTATACTTATAAAGGGTATCATCTACTCCGTACTGGTTACAGACTTTATAGAAAGTGATTAAAGTGGATTGAGTGATACGCTTTAGTTCGGCACGACCTATAAACCATTTGGATCTTGGATAACATAGGCACATGAAAAGAAGCCAGGCGGCTCCAGTCCATGATTTAGCACCACCAGCAGCACCACCATACAACAGCTCTACGTGTTCTGTATCGGTAAGGATCCGCAAAGCCTCATCTTGCTTTTCATGCTTCTTACCATCCTTAACCGTAATGAAGTCAAAACAGCCACGTTTGAACAGCTCTATTTTAACTGCAAGGGCTATCGGTATCTGTATGTCCTTACTTTTTGCCATTGATCTTCTCTAATAGCCCATGATACACTAACAGCTCCTCAGTAGATAGCTTAGATAAGTCTGCCTCCAAGGATCCCGAAACATTCGCATTTATATCACCCTCTATCGGCTGGGTTGATTTTCCAAAGATCCTATCAAAGATCATCTCAACAGTGGAAGTACGACCAAAGCGAATATCAGAGAAAATAGCACTAATGATATTGCACACCCAAATAGGTGTGGTGCTATCCTCTTTATTCGCATCAGCCATAATCTTATTAAGCTCCCCTTTGGATCTCTCCATGAGGAAACGGATCGTTTTAAAGTAATCCTCTTTACTTAGCTCATAATCCACCTTCTTACCAGTGAGATTTTTGAGCTGTTTATACAGCGAAGGCTTCCGACCATTTTTAGCTGGTTGGTTATCAGAAGAGAATCTGTTTCCTTTAGTATTTCCTTTCTCAAATTGTGCCATTCGTTGTTTTCCCGTTGTTTTGGCGTATATATACACCATTCTGAAATAAAGAAAAATCAGATAGAATCCCCACCTGATTAAACTTTACCTGGTTAATTACTACTTTTCCTGTTCCTGGTATTTAGCCCAGAACCATTTTATCATATCGCCATCGAAATTATCTACATAATCATCTACGGCATCCAGCTCATCAGCAAGGGCTTCGGCTTTGTCTATTACGTCATTGAAAGCCTCCTGTTCTTCCTCACTTGCCATAAAGGGATCGTACTGCTCATTAAGCTGCTTTTGAATAAGAGCTTTCTGTAATTCGGTTAATTCAATCTTAGCCATAATATTCTGTTTTTTAGCATCTTTCTACAAAGATAGGTTATAATTTGTACTTTTTAATAATACTCTTAGCTGCTTTTGTGTATTTATCAGCTTTCCCATGAACAGCTTTCGTACACACCTCAGCCCAGAACTCATTTACGTTAGTCTTAGCATACTTTCCATAGCCAGACTTTCCTTTGTCATTACTCCACTTCTTATAAAGGCTGTTCACGCTTTTGGTAGCAGCCTTAGCATTTGGATTGGTAAGGTGGTTGTTCCAGGTAGCGTGCGCCAACTCATGAGTAACAATATGAGCTACTGGTTTGTTGGTTTTCGTCAGGTGTCCGCTTTTATAGCCCTTCTCAGCCCATCCAGCTACACTTTGAGTAGTGGTGTTCTTTCCGTTGAAAATAGACTTACTCAGAACTACCTGTTTAGATACACCTCCCTGGCTAATGTGAACACCGCCAGTACCAGATTCAAGCTGTCCGAGCTTAATATCCTTCTGTCTTACACCCAGTACAGAGTGAAAACGTGAGATACTTTCTTTTACAGCCTTGTACACTTTAGGGTTTTTGATTGTAGCCAACGGCTCCAGTTTCCCTATTTTCCCTTTGTAATTAGAATCGCCATTAGGCAATCCTCCGTTGCTTCCGCTTGTTTTTGCCATCTTTCTTAGAACTCTTATCGTTAATAAAGTCCTGGACGTAAACCAGGCTATTTTCTATACAGAAATCTCTGATCTCATCGCCACCGCCATACACAAGCAAATTCGGAGTTTGCAAACCTGATACCTCCCTGGCTACTTCCAGCTCTCCTTTCAAATATTCCAAACGACCAGCATAACCACGAGTGAAAAACGCATTGTACCCCTTTGGCAATCCCATTTTGTTATACTCCCTGAACTTTACCGACACATTCAGATCCGCATATACTTTGATACCGCATTCCTGGAAGTATCGACTAATCCAGCGTTTCTTATAGATCTGCTGTAAACCGTATGCAATAGGCGTTGTATCATATACGGAAAGATTAGGCTCTACCAGGGCTTTCACTCCACTGGTAAGAACTTTGATAGGATCTTTCCAGATAGCTTCAAAGCGATAATCATCCACGTAAAAATGATAAGTAGCAACATCTTTCCTCAGTCTGCTATCAGCTCCCCAGGGCGCAAACGGCAAAAGGAGTTTTCCAGCTTGCTGCTCTAACAGAAGATTGGGAATATCAAACTGGTTATTGCTCTCATAAAGGCAATCGTTAAGCATGGAATTATAAAAATCCATCTTATCCTCATCTATCGGCTCATCATCCTCTGGATCCTGTTCGCCTTCCTCTTCACCAGGTTTATCTTCTGGCTCATCCTTATGCTCCTCTACTGGTACTTCCAAACCGATGAAATCAAAATCCGCTTTCTCCTTCCAATCATCAAGCTGGAGAATGGCAAAATCCCACTCCCCATTATTGATATTATCCCTGAGAACTATATCGGCTTCCTGTTCTTCAGTCAGGTTATGATACAGAATAGTAGGAACCTCAGTAATTTTCAGCTTTTTTGCAGCTTTTATCCTCTGGTGTCCTGCCAGTACGATCAACTTACCATCACGCTCCGATAAGGCTATAGGGCGATGCTTCCAAAATCCATTGATACGAATGGAATCCACCAACCTATTCAGATCCTTCTTTGTAATCTTCCTGGGATTGTTCTCTAATACCGTCAGGTCTGAGATTTTACGGTATGTTATATCGCTACATTCCATCCTCTACCTCCTCTTTAGAACTTACAGCCTCCGTACCTTCCTGTTCTACTGGCGTGTTATCCAGGTACTCAGGTGTACGAGCAATCTTTCGGAAAAGCTCCACAAAACGCATGAGGATATACAGCCTTCTCTTACCCAGATACATAAGAGTATGCCCATCGCTCATTTTACCAACCGCATAGAATTTACCTCTGTAGTGCAACGGAACAGGAAACTTACCATACAAGTAGATGCAATCCCCTTCTATACGGTTGATAGTGGCTGG
>ERZ791837.229-NODE-229-length-44674-cov-5.601694_pt1 | contig 44674 bp, 48 predicted proteins | sample MGYA00510292_ERZ791837 | MGnify/ENA primary metagenome ERZ791837 (study PRJEB30046, sample SAMN00715259) | human gut metagenome | study: EMG produced TPA metagenomics assembly of the A metagenome-wide association study of gut microbiota in type 2...
TGAAAACGTGAATGTCCATTTTTTATTTCAAAAATTCCGCATATCGAGGTGATTTCTCTGAAAACGCAAGTCAATTTCTCATATTTTTACGGAGAAGAATCCGAGCAATTCAGCTACTTTCGGATTCCCAGATTGTTGGTGCGCAGCAAGAAGTTCAAGACGCTCTCCACCGACGCAAAGCTGCTTTACGGTCTGATGCTCGACCGCATGGGGCTATCCGCCAAACATGGCTGGTATGACGAACTGGGGCGCGTCTACATCTACTACACGCTCGACGAGATTCAAACTGACCTCATGTGCGGACACAATAAGGCCGTTCGGCTGCTGGCCGAGCTGGACACTAGCAAGGACGGGTTCGGCCTGATCGAGCGCGTGAAGCAGGGGCAAGGCCGTCCAGCAAAGATTTACGTCAAAAAATTCACCACGACCGATGTACCGGAAACTCCCCTTTCTGCGCCCATTTCAGACTTCCCGGAATCGGAAATGCAGACTTCCCAAAATCAAACTTCCAGACTTCCGCTTTTGGGAAGTCAAGACTTCCCAAAACGGGAAACAAGTTATCTTGATAATAATTATCCTGAATCTAGTTATCCTGATCCATCTATCTCTCCTGCGAAACCGCCGGGAAATGGAGGGCGATTGATCGAGCGATGGAGTTTGAAAGAGAGCGTCAAAAATCAAATCGAATATGACACACTCTGTACGCAGTATGCCGCCGAGGACGTGGACGCACTGGTGGAGTTGATCTCGGAAGTCCAGAGCAGCACCGCTGATGCCGTCCGACTGGGAAAAGAGCAAATCCCCATCGAGATCATCAAGGAACGGTTCCGGCAGCTCACGCAGATGCACGTTGAGTACGTTCTGGACTGCCTGAAAAACACAACAACACAAATCAATAACGTAAAAGCCTATCTTCTGACCGCGCTCTACAACGCGCCGATGACGATGGGCTTTTTCTATTCCGCTCAGGTGCGGCATGATCTTCGCAGAAAATAGGTCTCACGATGAGACGTATTTTTTGATATAAAAATTCAATTTTGGAGGTAACACATGGCAGAAGAAAAAGCACGCGACCCGACGACCCCGGAAAACAAGCCGGTCAGTATTCCCCTTTCCAAAATCCACGACCTGCCCGGCAGCGTCTTTGCGCCGCCAAGCCAGAAAAGTCTCGAAGCGTTGACCAGCAGCATCGTCCTAAAAGGCGTACAGGAGCCGGTTATTCTGCGGCAGCGTGAGGATGGTGAGTTTCAGATCGTTTCCGGCAACCGCCGCCGCAAGGCCAGTGAGCTTGCGAAGAAAACAGAGATTCCCGCGTTCATCTATGATATGACGGAAAAAGAGGCGCGGGATTTCCGTTTGCGCGGCAATGCGAAAGGCGCACCGCCCGGAAAGCTGCTGCCCGAAAATGAGATCGGCAAGAAACGTGAAGCACCTGCAAAAACGCCGGACAAGGCTGCGGAAAATAAGACACCGGTTACGCAGCCAAAGCTGTCTGAAAAGGCCGCCGAGGTAAAAGTCGCACCCACACCAGCGCAGAAGAAACAGGATGAAAAACCGAAAGCGGCTGCACCTACGGAAAAGGCTGACGCAGACGGCAAAACTCCGGTCATGCCACCGAAATCGCCAGACAAGGCCGCTGATGCAAAACCTGCGCCAGCGCCGGAGGCGAAGAAACCGGAAGAAAAGCCGAAAGCGGTTCCGTCTCTGGAAAATGAGGATGCAGACGGTAAAAAACCGGATATATCTCCGAAACCGCTTGAAAAGCCAGCCGAGATAAAACCAACGCCCACGCCGGAGCAGAAAAAGCCGGAGGACACGCCGAAAACGGCTGCACCTACGGAAAAGATTGATGCAGACGGCAAGAAACCGGACGTGCCGCCGAAACCGCCGGAAAAGGCCACTGTGGAGAAACCCGCACCCACACCGGCACTGAAGCAACCGGAAGAAAAGCCGAAAGCAGTTATGCCTGCGGAAAAGACCGGCACAGACGGCAACGCACCGATCGCACCGCCAAAGTCGCCCGAAAAGGTCGCAGAGGTCAAACCTGCCCCGGCAGTCATGCCTGGTCCTGCTGCCCTTGGTCCGACTGGAACGAAAATCACAAAGATTTTTGAGGATCGGCTGCTGCCCCCGGATGAAAAAGCCATGAAAGATTTGCCAATCCCCAGTGATGGTGAATCGTATTTCATCACGCTGCATCCAAACTATTTGGAAAAATCGGAGCTGAATACCGTCTCTGTTGATGTGTCCAGCGACGATTACATGGAGCTGAAAAAGTCCATCGAGCTGAACGGTGTGAAAGAACCGGTTCTGACCAGAATCAATCCCAAGGGCGGCTTGGAAATCCTTTCAGGCCAGCGGCGGCACATGATCGCGCGTGAGTTCAACTATCCTGTTCCGGCCATCATTCAGAAAATTGACGACAATGATGCGATGATCCTTGTCGCGGACAGCAATCTGCATCGGCCGCATATTTCCACATACGATCTTTCGCGGACGCTGCGCAATAAAATGACCGCGATGAAACGCAAGGCAGGACGGAAGAAACGCGGCGTACCGGGTGCGGACGAGCTGCAAAGTGACGCAATGCTGGCAAAGGAAATGGGCATCAGCACCAGCAGACTGAACCGAATTATCCGCCTTTCCGAAGCAACCAAAGCTGTCTGTGATGCAGTGGATGATAACTCGCTGGAATTGTCGATTGCATCAGATTTGTCATTCCTGTCTCCAGAACATCAAAATGCAGTCATTGATCTGGTGGGTCTGAACCTGAAACCAACGGTCAAACGTGTGCAGCGTTTAAGAGACGCAGAGAAACGCGGAAATCTGGACGATAAGACGATGCGGGCGATTCTGGAGGACAAAGATATTCAGCCGGTCAAGCCACCTGAGCCGCCGAAGCCCGCGCCGACGCAGCCAGACCCACCGTTTCCGGTTGCGTCAATGGTGACACCCAACGTGTCGCCAGCACCGGCACCGACCACGGGCACATCACCTGTCACGCTGGCACCGCCGAATATGAAGCCGGTCATGCCGGAACCGCCGAAACAGGAAAACACCGCGCGGCCACCCGCAACGCAGACGGTGGAAAAGCCGGAGACTGCACCAACATCAGCCAGCAACGTCATTCCGATCTCCGCAGAGAGCAAGCAGCCGGGCGACTCCAAAGCAGCGGACGATGAACCGATTGAGTTTAATTCGCCGCGTGAAAATTTGTATTCGCTGAAAATCACGTTAGGTGGAGATCGACTGCGCAGATACTTCCCGGACGTTACAATGCCAGCCTTGGCAATTACTGAGAGTATCTATTCTGCGTTGGAGGAACGCCGACAGCGCGAAGCACGGATGAAGCAAAAAACGGAAATCCTGCATCCGGGCAAGCCTGCCCCCACACGCTAATATGCACCATCGAAAGCTGTTGCACCGCCTGGTGGTGCCGCCCTGACAATTATATTTAGGAGGATTCACACATGAATTACCACCCCAAGCACAAATCCAACCCGCGCACGCCCGTCTGGATCGGCGCTGGCGTTCTCGCCGCCGTTGCCATCGGCGCGATTATTTTCATCATCGTTACGCTCCGCTCTCCCATGACAAAGGAAGAAGCCCGCGCCAAAGCCGGAATCGTTTATGATTCTTCCGCCACTGAGGGCGGTTGGGATAACCTTTCGCCGGAGGAGATTGAAGCGCGTTTGAATGAAAAAGTAGCCGAGGGCATGATTAACATTTCGGCCAACACTGCCCCAATCTTTGAGGACGGTTCTTCGGAGGGAAACTTGATGCTGGTCAACGAGAGCATCAATAATTATCCACAAAAGGTCCAGATCGTCCGCAATGATACGGGCGAACAGATTTATGAATCCGGTGCCATTGCCGTTGGCAGTAAAATCGAACGTGCGCGGCTGAATGTTGACCTGTCCGCTGGTACATACGAATGTACTGCATATTTCCACAATCTTGACCCCGAAACCGGCGATATTATCGGCACGGCCGGGGCAATTATCACAATCACAATTCAACACTAAAATCAAAGGAGTAACTACAATGAAAAACTTTAAGAAGATCATTTCCCTCGTTCTCGCTGTCTGCCTGATGGCAAGCCTTGCAATCGGTGCTTCCGCTGCCAACACCGTTGACGCTTCGGGAGGCACCGGCACGTCCTCTGTCACGCTATCCAGCACCGCAGACGGCTCCATCGGCGGCGACCCGGCAGCTACCAAAATGTCCGTAGTCGTGCCTACCGTCCTCCCGGTTGCTGTTGGTACTGACGGCACTGTTTCCACCGCGACCGACGCGAAGATCATCAACAATTCGTTTGGTGCAGTAAAAGTTGCGAATATTTCCATCGAAGCCGCGCAGGGTTGGTCGCTGGCTGCGTTCGGCGACAAGGCATCTCTGGCGCACGAAAAGGTCAACAGCAATAAGTTTGGCTTCTCCATCTCCCTCGGCAATGGCGCTGCACAGATCACCGATGGCAAGAACGCCAGCAAGCAGACGCTTCTGACCGACGCCATTGAGGGTTGCTACATGAGCGGTGCGGGTGATACCAGCGCCAATACGGTCGCAATCTCCTACGATGCTATCGTGACCCCGGTTTCGGAAGCAGTTACCAACACAGCGATTGCTTCCGTGCTGTTCATTATCGCTTGGGATGCAGTCTGATCTATTCGCTATTGCAAAGGGGAACGCGCAAGCGTTCCCCTTACCTTATGAAATGGAGGACGTCAAATGAAACACAAACGAATCCTCGCAATGATTCTCGCCGTCGCGTCGTGCCTGTCTCTGGCAGTTGGTGCATCAGCGGCAAATACGACTACTCGCAAGGCTACGGATTTCCGCGACTATGACCGTACTGCATGGTACGCCGAAGCCGTGTCTGCGGCTGTGGATAATGGCCTTTTGTACGGCAAATCCAGCACCATCATCGACCCCAACGGCGATATGACCCGTGCAGAGATGGCGGCTATCATCAACAGGTCTTTCGGCTGCTACGTCAAAGCTGACATTTCCAAGTACAAGGATGTTTCCAAAGACAAATGGTATTTTGAAGATGTGGCCATGGCGGTGCAAATGGGAACGTACAACGGTCGAAGCAATTCGATCATGGCCCCAGACGCGCCCATCACACGGCAGGAGGCCATGACAGTTGTAGCCCGTGCGCTGGAACTGGATTATGACGCATACGCAAAAACGGACCTGTCTGCATTCTCCGACCACAGCGAGATTTCCGGCTGGGCACTACCCTACGTTCGCGCGATGATAGGCGCTGACTATATCCACGGTCGCGGCAAAGTCCTTGCCCCGCTGGATAACATCACCCGCGCAGAATTTGCACAGATTTTTGCGAACATCATCGGCAGCTATATCACGGTAAAAGGCACCTACGACAAGGATATCAAAGGCAGCGTTCTGATTCGCACCGACGATGTGACGCTAAAAGATATGACCGTGGACGGCGATTTGATTGTTGGCTGCGGCGCGGCGGATGGTAAAATCGTGCTGGACAATGTGACCGTCAAGGGTCGTCTGCTCGTCTGGGGCGGCGGTACAAAAGCCGTGTACTGCAACAACGGCACGAATATGCCAGAAGTGGTTGTGGCGAGAGTGGATGATGCGGTCAAGGTCATTTATGACCGCGATAGTACGTTGGCAGTAATCGACACGATCAAGGTCAGAATCACGGAACGCGCCAAGCAGCGCAAAGAAACCGAGGTTGTCTTTTACGATGTCAGCGGACTGCGCGAAGCCCAAAAGCAGCTCAATGCCATCGTTGCGGACAATCAGATTGCTCTTACTGCTCCTGCTCATCTATACGCTCTGGTCGGAGAATCCAACGTGAAAGCCGAGTTCGTCAACAACAGCAAATCGGACACCTACAAGGTGGAAATCCGCAGAAACAAAGACAACGCCTTAATTGCAGAAGCCTTTGAACTGTCTGCGGGCAAGAGCATTGCGACGCTGACGCTGCTGGAAGCGCCGGAGTTTGGGAACACAGATTGCACGGTCACTGTTACTGCTTTCCGTGACGGAAAGCAGATCGGCAATATGCAGACTGAGTTGACACTCCATGCCGCGTATCTCTGGCCCAAGGAGGTGCGCTGATGAACAATGTTAAAAAGGCTGCGGCGCTGCTTCTGGCGCTGGCGCTCATTTTTGCATTTCCCGTCACAGCTTCGGCAGCAGAAACGACGGAAGCGCGCGTACCCGTTACGCTCACTGTGGTCAATACGGTTTCTCCGATTTCGTGTACGGTTCCGGCTTGCCTGCCTGTATCGCTGGTCGACGGTTACGTTGTGACGGCCAACAATGCGGCCATCACCAATACTGCCAAAACTGGCAGCATCAAGGTGACGAAGGTGGACGTTCAGCCCGGCACATTTGAAATCGGTAATTACGACGATTTCAGCGCGGGCAAAAACAGCATTGCGCTCAGCATCAACGGCTGCGTAACCAAAGGTGCGGGCGCTTTGACACTGGCAGAAAACGCATTTCCTGTAATCCCTGCGGAAAAGTCGCTTGCCATCCGCTACCGTGCAAAGGTGTCCGCAAGCGAGGCTGTCACGAACGTCGCCGCGGCAACCGTCGTGTTTACGATTGCCGCCGTCATGGAGGGTTAAGCTATGAAATTCAGAAAAATCACAGCACTTTTGCTTGTTCTCTGCATGATGCTCTCCCTGAGCATTTCGGCGTTTGCGGCTGACGATGTTGTCGCCAGCGGCACGATTCAGAACAGCGGTATCCGCTGGGAGCTGAACGGCAACGGATGGCTGACCATTTCCGGTTCCGGCGAAGCGCCCGTCTTTACCAGCGCGGATGACCAGCCGTGGGAGGAATATCGGGAACAAATCACGGAAGTCTGGTATGACGATATGGAAGCGTTGACGATTCCAGACCTTGCGTACTGGTTTGAGGGATGCACGGCGTTGACCACCGCCGAATTGCCGCTGGCTCCGGTCATTGGTACGCGTGCCTTTTACGGCTGCTCGAAGCTGAACACGATCATGACCTACTACGGGGAGCAGGAGCTAAAGTCCGTTGGAACGGACGCTTTTTGGCGGGAGTTGGATACCGGGGACACGCTCTACATCGGCATCCGCTACGACTACCCCGAGGCGGCCGATGCCTTCCGGGACTACGATTGGGCCGCGTCCAACCGCAGCGCACTCCACTACGAGGATGTCTATGGCGTCAGTTTGGACGCATCCGTCGTTGGCACTTGCCCGAGCTGCAAGCAAAATTCACTGCAAGGCGTCTACGTTGGGAGAACGCACGAAGCGCGCGGCCATGCCGAGTACAATAAATGTTATCGGTGCGCTTACACACAGTATCTTGGGACTTACGTCTACAAAAACCACGGAGCTGGTACAGAGGACAGCTGGACCTGCCCCTCCTGCGGCAGCCACACTTGGGTGCTGCAAAGTCAGCAGCCAGCAAGCTGCACAGCCAACGGCTATGCCGACTATTCGTGCGTTTGCGGACAGACGAAATCCGAAATGATCTATGCGAGCGGCCATAATTACAGTTATGGAAATTGGATGCAATACTCGTCCAGCCAGCACCAGAGATCGAAGTATTGCATGAATTGTGGCAGCTCAGATTATGAGTATGGCGCGCACAGCCTGTCCTACGGCTCATGGAGCAGATCATCCTCGACGCAGCACAGCCGCAGCGTGTCGTGCGGCGTTTGCGGTTACAGTACAACCGAGACTGGCTCGCACAGTTATTCCTACGGAAGCTGGTCAAAATACGACGATACGCAGCATCGCAGAACAAAAAGCTGTTTGGCCTGCGGCGATTCCGGTTATGAGTATGCTAACCATGTGGATACCGATGGCGACGGCAAATGTAACACCTGCGGCGCGACCGTCAGCCTGACCGTCACTTGGGACGCGGGCAGCAACGGCGGCACGATCGACGGTAAGGCCAGCTTTTCCGAAACCATGAAGCCGAACAGCAAGCCGACCGCGCCGGGCAGTGTTCCCGTCAAGACCGGCTACACGTTCAAGGGCTGGTTCACGGCCAAGAGTGGCGGCAGTCTTTACAGTACGGTCACGATCACCAGCAGCACGACATTTTACGCGCAGTTTGAAGCGAACAAGTACGCTGTGACGTGGGATTTGGGAATCGACCAGAGTGAAACGACTGAGCAGACCTACGGTGAAAAGCTCGTTCTCCCCACCGATCCGGAACGCAAAAACGCCGAATTTTTAGGCTGGTTTACGGAGAAAGACGGCGGTACAGAAGTTACGGCAAACACCGTTTTCAAGGAAACTGCTGCGACAACGTATTATGCGCACTGGGAAATTACTGAGTTGTTTTCGGTGACAGTTCCGGCGACCCTGCCGCTCGTCGTGGACGAAGCCGGTAAGGTCTATGTTGCTTCCGCTTCCATCGTCAACAATTCTACCGGTGATGTAATGGTTTCTTCCGTCAGCGTTACCAGCAAAAACGGTTGGGAGTTTGTTCCGTATTCGACCAACATGGCAAAGGCCAAAGTGGATGCCAAGCAGGTCGGCTTCAAGATCAATTCTTCCGAGACCAGCAAAACCGGCGATTCCGAGGTCTTCACACTGGCTGCGCCGTGGACGGTCAAAGAAGCAGATGCACTCTCCATCAACTATGATGCCGTCGTGTCCGCCGTCTCTCAGCCTGTGACCGGGCAGGAGATCATGTCGGTCGTCTTTGTACTCGAATGGGCGTAAACGATAGTCGTCAGACCGGGCTGGACGAAGTGATTCAGGTCGGCAGTACTGCCGCAAAGGTCGTGGAAGGCGCCGCAAAAGCAGGTAAGATCACGGCCGCAGCTGCAAATGGGGCCGCCCTCGGCGGTCCCTACGGCGCGGCTGCCAGTGTCGCAATCGTGGCAGCCAAGCACGGGAAGAAGATTCTTCTTGCGCTGCTCGCCATCCTTGCGATCCCCCTGCTGTTCCTCATGATGCTCCCGACGCTGATTTTTGGCGGCACGGCGCAGAACTCCGGCGACACCACCATTCTGAACGATCAGACGGCAATCACCGAAAACATGAACGAGATCGCATTTGCAGTCAGCGACCTGCTCGGCAGCGGCATTGCCGACGCCGAGCAGCGGATCGCGGACGATTTTGCCGCGTCCATCGCCGACCAGTATGAGATCGTCAACCCGTATGAGAACGAGCGCATCAACAACGTCAATCTGTTCATTTCACAATACTGTGCGTACCGCGATACGGACGTTGCCGCCATTTCTCTGGAGGATATGAAGCAGCTTCTGCGCTCTGGTATTGGTGAACTGTACGACTATACTTATGAGGACGAAATGCGCGAGGTAGAAGAAACCGCTCTCAATGAAGATGGCGAAGAAGTAACAGCGCTTCGCGAGGTGACGGTGCGGGTTTACACACTGACCTATCGCGGCGAAGCGTATTTTGCCGACTCCATTTTTCATCTGACCACTAAACAGAAAACGCTCGCACAGAACTTCGCCGAAAATCTCAGTCTGTTTCTGGGCGACGGCCTGTTCCAGAATCTCTCCTCGTCTGAGAGCAGCTTCACGATTCCTGCGCTTGGAAACATCCGCTATACGGACGGCGGCACGGAGGTTGTCTACTACAATCAGCTCGATGAGCGCTATGCGAATAAGCCATACGGCACCGACAATATCGGCGGCTACGGCTGTGGACCGACTGCTATAGCAATGGTAGTGTCTTCCCTCACGGACGATCTGGTCGATCCCGTGGAGATGGCAAAGTGGTCATACGACAACGGCTACTGGTGCAGCGGAAGCGGTTCGTATCATGCACTCATCCCGGCGGCAGCCGAAGCGTGGGGGCTGCCGGTCTCTGGCTGCACGGCATCAGAGCCGCAGCGGATCACGGACGCGCTTTCCAGCGGCAAGCTGGTCGTCGCCATCATGTCCGCCGGGCATTTTACCTCGTCCGGGCATTTCATCGTGCTGCGCGGCGTCAAGGACGAAAAGATCCTCGTCGCCGACCCTGCCAGCCGGACGCGGAGCGAACAGAGCTGGGAGCTGTCCATTATTCTGAATGAGGCCAGCAAAGCTGCCGGTTCCGGCGGGCCTTTCTGGATCATCGGCTGAAATCTGCACCCGATCAGCACTGCTGACCGGGTGCTTTTTTCACTGCATTTCATAATTTACAGAAAATTCACAGGTTCAAGTGACCGTTTTGCCGTTTTGCGGTGCGTATTGTTATAGAAGGATTTGGAGGACAAACCTATGAGGACAACCATCCAACAGCTTGCAGAATTTCTGACCGCCTGCCGCGGGAACTGGCGAAATGCCTGCTTCATCTCCTGCAACGTGTGCAAATGTCATTCGCCCTGTTCTGGGTATCTGATGAGCGCCGATGCCGGCGGCAAGCCTGTTTTGATCCCCGCTGCCGAGTATGAACGTCTCACCGCACAGCGGATCGACCCTAGCGAATGCCGCGGACAGCTTTCCCGCAGCGCCTTTGAGGACATTTATGCGCTGTACCTCAACTGGTGTCTCTCAGACAACACAAGTTGCTGCTTGCAGATACTCTCTCTTCTTCCTTCTGAATAGTACATAGGAGGATTTTCATTTGAAAAAAGCCCACATTACCTGTCCATACTGCCACGCGCCGGCGCAGCTTCGCCCGGCCAGCAGCATTTATGGCATCCACACGAAAGACCGGACAGCGAAGCTCTACGTCTGCTCCCGGTATCCCGCCTGCGACGCTTATGTACAGGCGCACAAGGCGACCGGTCTGCCGATGGGAACGCTTGCAGACAAATCACTTCGACAAAAACGGATGCAGGCACATCGGACCTTCAACCAGCTTTGGGAGAAAGGCTTCATGCGCAAACAGGATGCTTACGCATGGCTGTGCGTCCGGCTTGGCGTCCCGGAAGCTGACGCACATATTGCCAACTTCTCGGAGTATCGCTGTGACCAGGTCATATCGCTCTGCAAAGAATTTCTGAACGCACAAAGGAAGGTGAAATATAATGGATCGAAGCAGTATCGTATTGACCGCTGAGCAGCAGTTTCTCGTAGAAAACAGCCTTGAATTTGTCCACTGGACGATTGCAAATCTTATTCCCAAAAGCAACTGCCGTATGGAATATGACGATCTCTTTCAGGAGGGCTGCGTCGCGCTGTGCCATGCGGCGGCAAGCTATCATGGCGGCACTTCGTTCAAGACCTACGCCATTACGGTCATCCGCAACCATCTGATCGACTGCTGCCGCAAGCAGACAAACTGGCGGAAGTATATCTCCGAGCAGTCTTTGGATGACCCGGACGCAGGTCTCCCCATGCCCATATGTACAGACCATGCGCATTTTTCCGGTGTGGACACCAGCGCAGTGCTTGCCTCCTGCAAGAAACATTATCGGGGTGTTGCAAAGCTCGGCGTTGACGCGCTTGTTCTGAAAACGAAGGGCTTTGACTGCAAGGACATTGCGGTTCTCTATCACACCAGTTCCAATAATGTCGGCGCATGGATCTCCCGCGCGGCAAAGAGGCTCCGCAGCGATCCGGATTTTCTGGACGCTTTCGACATCGCTTGTTGAAATTCTTCTGGCACACCCGTAAAAGAAAAATAAAAGCACATTGGAGGTACTGTTATGGAATACACGAAATACGCAGCCGTTGGGCATTTCAAATGTCATCGCACGCTGGACGGCAAGAAATATCCCGTTGTCATCGTGGGTCGGAAGGAATACATGCTTGACGTACAGGAAATGACCGTCTGGAGCAGCCTTGCATGGCGGATCCTGTCACGCAGCCAGATCGCGGAAGCCTATCTGAAGCTGACGCGCGGGCTGTCGTTTACGTCCCGCCGGACGTTGGACGACTGCATCGACCGCCTTGTCACACGCGGGCTGGTCGCGGAGGGGCGCGGTGGCAGCGAGTATGAAGCTCTCTATGATCTGCTTTCGTGTCTGTATATCGCACCGGTATCGGCAAACCCGTTTCTGCGCCTCGGCGCGTTCCTGAAGCTCTGGCTTTGGGATGGTGCGCCCTTCTCTAAAGCAATTCGCCTGTTCTCCCGTCCGAAGCATAGCGCAGAGGAACGGCAGATCGTGCGGCTGGCAAATCAGGCGCTTCTCAGCAGCGCAGAACTGATCAAATGTGCAGAGCGCGGTGTGCGGACGCTTCACTCCGACGAGCAGCTCATGGATTGCCTGTATGATGACGAACTGACCACCAGCGAGAATCTTCCCATCCTGATGGCTGCCTCCCGGCAGGCCCGCCCTGTCTCGGCGGCAATCGCAAACCTGTATCTGCACAAGCAGATCGTCTTTGAGCGGTGCTGAATATGAAAAAGATCCTTGCATGGCCCACACCACTGCTGCAGAAGTGGCTGCTGTCGCTGCTGCTCTGCCTGCCGTTTCTGGCTGCAGCCATCATTTCCGCCTTCTCCGGCGACCGGACGTTTCTGATCCTCAGCGCATTGCTCCTGCTTTTTTGCGGCGTTCGCTGTGCGGAGCTTTATGTGATGCTTACAAACGAACGCTATTGTGTAGAGGAAGGCATTTGTCTTTCGGTTTCCAGCATTCCGTTTCAGCGGCAGCGCAGGGTCGCGCTGCAAAAAGCAGACGGCGAACAGCTTGTCTTCTGCATAGAAAAGAACAAGCAGCTGTCTGTGGGGCAAGCCTATCGGGTCTATTTGCCGCTTTCCGCAATTCCAAGTGAAGTCAAGACCGCACACTTGCCGCAGCCATGTGCATTGGCAGTCGAGAAAATTGAACCCGTGTCTTTCGATTGCGTGGAATCAGCAGACTGAACCTCTTGGTTTCTTGAAATTGTTGTTTTCCAGTTTGCGTTGATTATTTTTCCGCGATTTGCTATACTATGAGTAAGAACGATGTTAGGAGGTGCTTTCCATGCCCATTGACGAAATTGAAGTCATAAAGCAAAGGCTTGTCGATCAGATCAAACCGATTGGAGTCTATCTGTTTGGATCCTTTGCAAACGGTACTGCGCACGCTGACAGCGATTTTGATTTCTACATCATTGTAGATGACAACGAGAAAGATCTTCACGCCGTAGCCGCTTCTGCATACAAAGCGATTCGCGGCGTGAAGCAGCGCCCCGTGGATATTCTGGTCGGCACAAAGAGTTGCTTTGACGAGCGCAAGAATCAGTTCACCGTAGAAAACGAAGTATTCCATAACGGAATTCTGATTTACGAGGCAGCCTGCTGAAAATACTGCGGCTGCCCAACAAACATATTAACGGGAAGCGCGTGTCTGCGCTTCCCGTCAGTTTTTATATACGTCGCTTCGATGCCCGACTGTCAGGGCGAGGATCACCAGCTCATTGTCTTGGATCAGGCAGATTAAACGATAATCCCCGATCCGATAGCGCCACTGCCCGCTGCGGTTTGCGGGCAGTCCTTTTCCTTTTGCGCGCGGATTCTCACAGCCGACCAGATTCTTCTCGATCCAGGATTTGAGCATCCGCTGGGTATATCGGTCCAGACGCTTAAACTCTTTTTCAAAGCGCTCCGTTGTCTCAACCGTATATTTCATATACCAAGATCCTTCCAAAGATCTCCGACAGGGCGACTCTTTTTCCCGCTTTTCAGGTAGTCCTGATGGGCTTCATCTGCAACAGCAACATCGTATTCATCTTCAATTTTTTCAAACAGTGCCTGCTTGAATGCTTCGCCCACGGACATTGCGTGGAGCTTTGCGTAGCTGTCGGCCAACTGTTTTTCCTCGTCCGTCAGTCTGATGGAAAATGCCATTTTGATCGCCTCGCTTTCTTGTAGTACATTGTACTATTTATATGCTATGCTGTCAAGCACCATATATTTCTGCAAAATCATAATTCTGTGCAGAAAAATTGTATTGCCACCCTATTTTATAAGTAGAGAGTATCTTCTATCCATCGCAAAGCCATATATAGTTTTATCATAATTGACAACCGCAAGATATTGTGCTACTATATTCATGTAATTGATATTTGTGCAGTTCATCGGAACGCAGACCGTATGGTCTGTGCGTGGGGCTTCTCACATTGCACACGTTGGTCAGGTTTGTATTTGAGTGCTGGTAGCATGGTATTTGCCCGCAAGGGGTAGATGTCGCTGCCGGCATTTTTTATATAGATATTCATGCCGGTGGCAGAAAGGAGTGTTATGGCAAAAGCGAGTCTCATCGGGCTGATCACGCAAGGCCCGGAATTGCAGCACAGCACCAAGGGTGAACCCTATGTCCGCTTTTCCGTAGCCGAGTACGTCGGCTTCGGTTCGCAGCGGCACACACAGTTTGTTGACGTGTGGGCATGGGGCTACATGGCGCAGCGGCTTGCAAAGTGTACATTGAGTAGCGGCGATTTTATCTTTTTGAGCGGCACGTTGGAGTTGGAGGAGTTCACGAAAAAAGACGGCGTCACAAAGGATAAACGCTTGAAGCTCAGATTGGACGATTGGGCGCCTGTTCCGCAAAAGCGGGAAACAGTCCGTCCAGTACAGAATGAAACAGAGGTTTTTCCAGTCACCGCCGAACAGATCGACGGTGACCGGGAAGAACTGCCGGAATAATACCGGCGCAGCGGAAGAGGAGCCGCACCAGATGATTCAGAAATGATTCGTCGGTGCGGTTCCTCTTTTTTTATTTTGGGGCAGCTCCGCACAATTCGGCAAGAGCATTCGACGAGAGATTTTGGCACAAGTCGACGTTTGGAAACGCAGGAATACTGTATGTATTTCAAGTTTCCCAACCGGAAGAATTGGGTCAAAAGATCCGTCGAAGGCCGAAGCCGCAATTGTGCGGTGCTGCCCATCCAGAAAGAATTTTGAAAGGTGGCTTAATTTTATGAAACGATCCAGTCCTCTATGGGGAAGTGTCTCCGTCCTGATCGGTGTGGTCATTGCGATCCTGGCGCTGGTGCGCGGCGCATGGCTCGTCCCGCTTTTGCTCCTGACCTTTACGGCGTGGGGCCTGTGGGTGGTCATGTTCCAGCTCCAGCCCGCGTGGGATTCCATCCGCGGATACCGGAAGAAAGAGCACGACGCCAGACGGCAGCGGGAAGCATCGCTCTACAGCACAGCACAGGCCAATGCCGACGCCATGCAGCTTTTGCTGCGGCACGTCAACCATCGGATCTCCGCGTATCTCAAATCAGTCTATCCGAGCGCCCGCTGGGAGTGGACAACCGGGAATCCGACCGCGCTCGTCATGCAGGGCGGCACCGGACGAATTCGCGTGTATGGTATTGAAGAATATGACTATGCGGACGTTCAGATCGACCGCAACGGGAATCTCTCTTGTAATCTCCTGAAGGTCGTGCCGGTGCAGCCGCGTATGGACGCGCCGACGCCGCCAAACCAGCAGCCGGTCGATCCGCAGGTCTGGTATGACGTGGAGGGACGTGAAGTATTGGAGCGTGTAATCGCCGATCTGGATTCCCGCGGCCACAGCAGCCTGACGCTGAAAGAAGACGGCAGCGTGTGTATCCACGAAGACGACGACACGCGGGATGTTCCGCAGGAGCATCTGACCGCATTCCCGCCGAAGGTCTACTGGCCGCGTCTGGGACAGGTACTGGAAAGCGAGGGCCTGACCGCAAGCGTTCATGACAGTGAGATCGCCGTATCATGGTAATTTTTTAGAAGGGAGCGAAAATTCGAATGAAAAGCGGACGCAGTATTCAGGACGTGAGCCGCGAGATCCTGCGCCAGCAGGAGGCAAAGGCAGACTATCTGGTCGCAACCGACCGTCTGCACATGGATACCTGGGGCGACAGCCCTGTGATTCGTGTGCTCGACCGTGAGGGCATCGACCAGATCGAGCCGCTGGAGATTCAGCAGACCGCGCATCAGCAGATCGGCACCTATCTGGACATTCCCAGCAAGTATTATGACCGGATGCTCCAACGCGATCCCGCGCTTCTAAGCTACAACGTCAACCGCTGGTTCCAAAAAGAGCCGGAACAGAAGCTGCTGCGCACGATGGACGGCAAGGCCAGAGCGTTTCTCAGCAACCGCTATCGCCGTATCGACAATCTGGACATCGCCCGCGTTGTTCTTCCCATCATTGGCGAAATGGAGGGCGCACGCTTTGAAAGCTGCGAGATCACCGACGACCGGATGTATCTGAAGGTCGTCAATCCGCGCTTGCAGGCAGAGGTCGTTCCCGGTGATATTGTGCAGGCCGGCATTATGATCTCCAACAGCGAGACAGGGCTTGGCGCCGTCAACATTCAGCCGCTCATTTACCGACTGGTGTGCTCCAATGGCATGGTGGTAAACGAAGCCGGCACCCGCCGGGCGCACATTGGCCGCGTGAACACCACGGATGTAAACTTCGCCCTCTATTCCCAGCAGACGCTGGATGCAGAAGATCGCGCGTTTGTCCTGAAGATTCAGGACACTGTGCGCGCTGCCGTTGACGAAGCCAGATTCTCGACGGTTCTGGAGCGGATGCGGGAAAGCAAGCAGGCGCAGCTCAACACGCAGGACCTGCCCGGTCTTGTCAAGCTCGCCGGTTCCAGCTTTGGTATCTTAGAGGAAGAAGGCAAGGGCGTTTTGCAGCATCTGATCGAGGCTGGAGATTTTACGCTCTACGGTCTGGCAAACGCTGTCACGCGGTTCAGTCAGGATGTTGAAAGCTATGACCGCGCAACGAAGCTGGAGGAGATCGGCTACGGCGTGATGACGATGTCGCCGCTGCTGCTGCAAAAGATCAATCAGACACAGGTCACAAAACTTGCCGCATAACGGCAGACAGTAAAATTTGAAAAGGAGTTTTCTTTATGAGTATTCAGAATAACACCGCAGATGTGTATCAGGATTTTATCCTTCCCACGGCGCTGGACAGCGACTTTTCGAGCGAGGATCTTGCCGACGATATGGACGGCCTGCAGATGACCATGCAGCGGGTGAAAATCCCTGGCGGTGGAAATCTGCAGTTTGAGATTCGCGGCGATGACCCGGACAACCCCGACTATGAGCGCAAGCTCGTCGGCGTGATTCTCTATCACCATCTCGCCAACGCCTACTGGCCAGAGGGCAGCGAGTACGACGACAACGTGCCGCCATTCTGCCAGTCCTTCGACGGCAAGCAGGGCTACGGTGAACCGGGCGGCGTCTGCGCAGCCTGTGCATTCAACCAATTCGGCAGTACGGCAAACGGCAGCGGAAAAGCCTGCAAGAATATGCGGCAGATCTATCTGCTGCGCAGCGGCGAGTATCTTCCGCTGCAGCTCTCCCTGCCGCCCACAAGCCTGCGCCCGTTCAATGATTTCATGAACCTCGCCTTTGTCGCCCGCCGGCGTCCCAGCTATTCCGCCATCGTGGAGATCGGTCTGAAGCGCGCGGAAAGTGGTGGCTATACCTACAGTGTCGCCACGTTCCGAAAGGTACGGGATCTTGAGGGGGAAGGTCTTGCGGCCGTTAAAAGCTATGCAGCAAATTTCAAAGAGCAGGTCAAATCGCTTCTGGCACAGCGTGTGGAGAACTACAAGTCCGATGTAGAATCACTCACCGGCACGGCTCCCTTGGAGCTTGCCGACAACGGCGACCACTTTTCCTATCCGGGCGTCATTGACGGCGAACGCGACGAGCTGCCACTCTAAACAAAAGCAATCAACAAAGCTTGCTCCGCTAAGCAAACGGCAGATGCGATTTGCCGAAAAGAATCACAAGCTGGTCTATGCGTTTTTGCAGGAGCGGCGGTATGATCCTGGCGAATATTACGATCTTGCCGTTATGGGCTACCTGCGTGCCGTAGAGCGATATTGCTCCCACGCCTATCTGCGCCGCTTTTCGTTCTCCACCGTTGCCTACCGCGCGATGCAGCAAAGCATTGTGTCGTGGAAGCGCGGGGAGCGTCGGGGCAGACAGGCAGAGGACGCCTACTGTGCGCTTTACGGCCGCAGGGAGACTGTCTGCGATGCGGAGCTTTCGGAAGCATATTTCTTTTCGGAGCTGCAAAGGTGCGGAACGCCACAGCAGGCTGCGTTTGCGCTGCTGCGTCTGCACGGGTGCAGCATTGCGGAGATCGCCGCGCGGTACAAGCTCGACCCGCGGCGTGTACGCCGGATGCTCAAAAGTCTGTATTCCGCCTATCTGCGGTTCCGCGGAGATGGGAAGGAGGCGACAAAATGAAGGATCAGCACACAAGGATGCTCCACGGGCGGCTGCTCCGGCCGCTGAAGGTCGGCAGCAGCGCGCTCATCGACCACGAAGGGCAGTTCATTCTGACCTCGCTGGTCACGTCCATCCAGGTGCAAAATGAACAGGAAGCAAAGTTTGAAACGCTGAACACGCACTATCATGTGAAGTTTTCTCCGCTTCAGGCGGCAGTTGCAGCATCAATTCTGATGGCCGTCGCTGCATGAATGAACACCCGGCGGCAATCTCCCGTCTGATCGCCGCCGGGCCCGCTGACCGCGGCCACAGTTTTTGTGGCTGCGGTTTTTCCATAGGAGGTTTTATGAACGAACAGATCGTCCCGGTTTCCGGGAATCAAAAAATCGCGTTTCAATGCCAGCGGTGCAGCGCCTGCTGCCGCCATGTAGAAAACAAGGTCATGCTGGAGCCATACGATGTTTATCAGCTTGCGCTTCATTTTCAAAGCGAAGGGCAAAGTCTCAAGCCAGAGGATATCTGTGCGCAATATGCACATCCCATGCCGCTGGAACCGTATTTCCCGATTTTTCTGCTGAATACCGCAGGTGAAGATCAACACTGCATTTTTCTGAACGGGAATCATTGCAGTGTTTATGCGCGCCGTCCGCGTGCCTGCCGAATGTATCCATTCACCGTGGATGCAGGGCGGCGCGGTAAGGACTTCGAGTATTTTCTCTGCACGGATTACCCCGGTCACTTCGGCAAAGGCCGCATCCGGGTCAGCGACTGGTTTTATGAGAACTTTTCCAAGGACGCCCGACGTTTTGTGAAAGCTGATTACGCAGCGATTCGGCAGTATGGCAAGCTGCTCCGGCAAATGACACCTGCGCAGATCGAGCATTCGCTGTTCCAGCTTCTGTTTTACCGTTATTGGAATTATGACCTAAACAAGCCCTTTCAGGAGCAGTTTGAACACAATCATCGCCAGCTGCTTGCATTTCTGCAGGAACAGCTGGCCCAAAATGGAGGTTCTATATGAGTCAATCCAGAATCACTGGCGCAGTCCTTCTGTGCTGGGAAGATTGCACATCCATTCTCTCGAAGCACCTGACAACGCTGCTGCAGCGTCCGATTCAGCTGTGCAGGATGGTAGAAGACTATGACTACTGGTGCGTTGCGTCGATAAACGGAAGGTTCTCCATCCCGGAGCTTCACAGTCTGCTGGATGCGCTTTCCGCAACCACGGTAGACTTTCCTGATCTGATCCCAGAGGATTCCGACCAGACGCGCTCATTCAGCATGGAGTTCTCCCGGGCGCTTTTGCAGCATTACTTACACGCAAGCTGGCGCTACGAACATCTCACCGAGGAGTATCTGATGGTAATTGACGTGGACATCGCTGTCCCCGCATGCTGCATTATGAATGGAGGGGTGCCGGATGTCTGATACAAAGCTGATGATGCCGCTGTTTTGTAACGGCATGTTTAACTGTGGCGGCCGCAGAATCCGTGCTGTCCACCTCTATGATGTTTCCGATGGGGAGCACCGCTATCGCCTTTGGACAAAAGCAGGAACGCCAGATATAGACTATCCCCGCGTAGAATCTGACCGCTACCTGCTATACGTTGAGATCCACGGATACCTCGCACCGCTTGGCATGACAGAATATTTTCTGACCGAACATTGTGGGTATTTGCCGGCTATGCGGGAACTGTATGGCGGTGCAGAACATCGGAGAACGTATTTTGACAGTCTGCAAAAGAGCGCTATTGAGGAAGCTGTCGCAATCGAGAGAACTGTGATCTACCATCTGGGCAAAGAATCGCCCCGGCAGGCAGACTATATCCACGGTATCCTCAATGAGCATCTTATGCGGTATACCGCCAGCAAGGAAAGCGAAGGCAAAACCTTCCCGGATTATATCGGCGCATTGATGGCGGATGAGCTTGACCACTGCATACAGCTTTCCAAAATCTATCGGTCGCTTAAACAGCAGGAGGATGAAATGCGGCAGGCACAGATTGCCAAGCAGGAACGTGCACACTGGGAATCTGTCAACGCAGAAAAAGAAAAGATCATTTCCGCTGCACTGCAAATTATCATTAACGGCGGCACGCTGCAAAACAATTCGCTCTGCTACTACAAAGAAGATGGCACGCTTGTCGAAACCTCACTAATTCTGTATTTGATGCGCGAGTACCATGTCAACGTGCCGCTCCGTACACAGGGATGGATCAAGGAGCGTTTGGCAGCCGCAAATATTCAGGAAGACTTTTGCGGTTCCGTTACCTACTACCGTGCAAAAAGAAGTCCATGTTCACAGAAATTTTTTGACTGTATGCGGGATCTGATTACGGCAGTCCATGATATGAAGGAGAAAGCGGCATAATCAAACCACATATAAGTTGGGCGGCACAGAGTTTTCTGTGCCGCTTTCAAACTCAAAAAGGAATGGAGAAACCACAAATATGAGCAGTGAAATTTACTACGAAAAAGCATTTATCTCTATTGGTGACAGATTTATTCCGCTTGTCTGCCGCGGATCGACCAATACCTATGAATTTAACGCGCATGGGCGTGAGTTCGCAGAGCGTTACTGGTCTGTTCTGGATCTCCCATATCGGGGCAGGCTGCTGTTTACAAGCGATGAGATCCAGAAGATCGCGGAAACCTATGAGGGTTTCAGCAGCGGCAACCGCGGCGGTATGCGCAAGAGTCGGAACAGTGCTTTTGAAGCCGCTGAGTTTCAGCGCTGGTTCCTCGCGGGCCTGAAGAACGCGCACACGATTGAGGAATACCGTCAATATGGAAATTCCATCGTTCTTACAGATCAGCATACGCAGAAGATAACGTATGCCCCCACGACAGAAGCATTCTTGGCCGCGCTTTCCCGTATCGGTGAGCAGAACGCTGCCATCCGTTTTGATTCCTGCCGCAGCTTCTATCATCCGCCGCGTGTCAGCAAGCAGTCAAAGTTTGATGCGCTGAAGCAGTTCTACGTTCTGAAAGCATGGAGCGGATACTTTGTAAAGCAAACGCGGCACGGCGTCATGACCATTCGCACTGACGATCCAACGATTGCAACCGTGCGGAAATTCAGGACAGAAAAGGCCGCGCAAAAGTACATAGAGGAAAATGCGCCATTCTTTTCCCGCGTTCCTTTTTCTGTCGAGCGTGTCCAGTCAAAAGAGGCAGCGAAAGCGGCATGAGCATATTTTCTGATGTTTCCAGCATCATGTGCAGCTTCATTCTACTGCGCTTATTGCTATGAAAATACTCTCGTTTGGAGCTGGTATGCAGTCTACGGCACTTGCTCTGATGTCCTGTGAAAATGCAAACGCAGCGCAGAAGGGCCGTGCCCATCCATACCCGCTGGTTCCCGTATATGACCTTGTCGTATTCTGTGATCTCGGCTTTGAACCGCCATGGGTCATGCGGCAAGCCGAGTTTGTTCATCAGGCCTGTCAGGATGCCGGCCTTCGGTATGAAATGCTGTATACGCCGCTATACGACGATCTCATGCAGAACTTTGGCAAGCGGCGCGTCGTCAGTATTCCATGGTGGACGCTTCGCTCCGATGGCCACAAATCCCGGATGCCGAGAAACTGTACGCTGGACTATAAGGTGGCGCAAATTGCAAAGTTTCTCCGCTGGGAGGTACTCGGCTATCGAAAGGGCCAAAAGCTCCGCGATGAAGACAGGAAAGCGCATGAGATGCACATGGGATTCAGCTTTGAAGAACGCCACCGCTGCAAAGAAAGCCCGAATCCGATGCTGACCAATCATTTTCCGTTGGTCGAGATGGAATTGACCCGTGCAGACAACTACGCCTATATTCTTGATGTTTGGGGTCTTGACACCAAGGCGTCCGCCTGCTGCTTCTGCCCATTTCACAGGAACTACTTTTTTCAGTATTTGCAGGAGCATGAGCCATTCACATATGGCAGACTGGTCGCCGTCGATGAACTCCTGCGCGATCAGACACCACATCCGCCCATGGACTCTGACCTGTTCATTTCACGGAGCAGGAAACGGCTTGCGGATTTGACACCGGCAGACTGCTGCGACGCTGAATGTTTTCAGTATCGCGGCAGAATGATTTGGAATGGATTCTAGCTTGCTGCCCTTTGAATTGTCCATAAAAAACAGAGAATGATAGAAGCAGGGGTCATTGGATATCTGTAGGTGCTGACTAGACTCATACGGGCCTCATGCAGCACAATAACGATTACGCTGCCGTGCGGGTTAACAGGGGTAACATATATCAATAGACGCAGGCTTGAAATCTTAGCGCAATTATGCTAAACTGCAAGCAAGGAGGATGATACTATGAACATGATCCGTCCGGTTTCTGACCTGAGAAACAACTTTGCGGAGATTTCCAAAACCGTCCACGAAACTGCGCAGCCAGTGTTCCTGACGAAAAACGGCTACGGTGATATGGTCGTTCTGAGTATGGAAGCGTTTGAAAATCTGCAATTTGAAAGCGAGATTTACTTCAAACTGCAGGCCGCCGAGCGCAAAGCAGAGCTGTCCAGCGAACGCTATTCCTCCAAGGACGTTCTGAAAGCCATGAAGGACGCCATCGGAGGATCGAAGGTTGTATAACGTCGAGTATTTGCCGTCTGCCATGCAGGACATGGTAGAGATCGTCGTATATATCGCAAGGGAGCTGAACAATCCAACTGCGGCAGAGCACATTGCGGAGCGGCTGGCAGCCGCAGGGGAAAGTCTGCGGGATTTTCCGTATGCGCAGCCAGCCTATGCGCCGCTGCGTCCGTTAAAGCATGAGTATCGCAAGCCGCTCGTTGAGAACTACATGATGCTTTACTGGGTGTCCGAGACAGAAAAGCGCGTGACGATTGCCAGAGTGGTCTATGCCCGCTGGAATTACGCGAAGCTGTTGGAGTGATACTGGATGCTGGAGAGGCCGGTTGACAAGATAGCATAATTAGGATGTAATGAAATCAAAATCATGCTATATGGAGGCGAGAGTATGAATATTCGTCCGTCGGCGGCTATTCGCCAGAACTACAATGAAATCGCAGAACTGTGCAGAAAAACGGCAGAACCGGTCTATCTGACCAAAAACGGCGAGGGCGATCTGGTCGTCATGGATATTGAATCCTTCAATCGCCGGGAGAAAATGCTGAAACTCCGTGAAGAACTTCTGGCTGTGGAGGAAGACCGGCTTGCGGGCAGAACCGGCTGCACCGCCGATGAATTGGATGCGTATCTGGACAGTGTGATTGCAGGAGCCTGATGCCATGGCAAAAGAACAGACCTAGACCGTCATTGTTCCTGACCGCGCGAAACGGATGCTTGCATCGCATATCCGGTTTCTTGTCAACGTGAGCAAGGACGCAGCGCCTGAAAAGAAAACGCAGCGCATCCGAGAGATCCACAGCCTTTCCAAACTGCCGCACCGTTATCCATTTTTTGAAGCCGACTTCATGCCGGCGAACAAATATCACAAGATGTTTGTTGCGAATTGGTATCTGATTCTTTATCAGATTCAGGATGATACGGTCTATGTCGATTACATACTGAATTGCCGCAAAGGTTATGGTTGGCTGCTGCAGGCGTGAAAACCAATACCCTATCTCCCATAGTCATCATTGACCATCTCTTTTGAATGGAATAATAGCAGCGACCGTGCGGTTTCAAAAAAGCCGCACGGTCTTCTTATACCATGGCCAATGTCAAGTCCGAATTGTGCCGATTTTTTATCGCATATTTCGTCACTTCGCGTATAGCCAGCCCCAGCAGCTTGTGGTATCATACTCTCGTTTGTTTGACACCACGACGAGGAGGCACATCATGCAGTACACCGACAACGAAGCCGCTTTGATTGGCGGGTTGATTTCCAACTACTTTCTTCGTCCGGCTGTATCCGCCGCACTGAAGGATTCTTATACCCGCGTGCTGGAGCATCTGCGCACAGGCCGGGTGTCTGCCGCCGATCTCAAGCAGATTCAGAAAGCGCTGGCATTTTTGACGCCGACCTGTCAGATGTCCAGAGAGGCCCAGCGCGACCTGATGGGCGCCAGCCTGAAGACGACGGCGCTGCTAAGTTCCTGCCGCTGATTGCAAAAACCACAAATCGTCAGAAATGCTGCCGGCTTACGTTCCGGCAGCATTTTTTCTATACAGAAAAGAGCGCCCCGAAGGGCGCTCCTCGCAGATGAAACAGGTCACATACGGAATTTACGGATGCAAAGGAAAAGCTGGATGCAAAGCTCTTGATACAGATCTTCATCCCATACACCGTCAATAACGGATTCCTTGGTCAGTAATGGTTGGTACATCGCCAGAATTTTCTCGTTCGCGAGGTCATCTCCGCTTTTGGCAAGAATCAGAAGCTCGTAGAAATTCATGTTTCCTCCTCCAGTTTCTCCCGAATGCGGCTCAGTGCGCGATAATAGATCGCAGCCGCGCCTTTATATCCAATCTGTAATTCCTGTGCGAGCTCGGTAAACGAGCGCTCCTCCAGAATTCTCGCCAGCAGAATATATCGTTCACGCTTTTGAAGCTGGTCAAGTGCTTCGAGGACTGCTCTGTACTCCATCAGCAGCTCCATTCTTCGGAAGTATTCATCTTCCCATGCTTCTGCCGAGATGGGCTGCCGGTCAGGTTCCATCGGTCGTTCATGCTGTTGCTGTCTGTGACGCTGAGAAAGGTAGGCATTCTTTCTCCGCTTCAGCGCGACTTGAAGATAGGCGGTAAATTGGTTCTGAATCTGATATTCTTCACGGCTTCCGTCATTTCTATATTGCATGATTCACCCTCCGTATCCGTCTGTTTTCTGGCGAACAGGACGGTATACGGGAGGATTTCTGCATCGGTTTGGTCTAAAAAAACGTAAATAGTCACAGCCGGTTTCATGCTTGCACAAATAATCGACTACATATGGAAATGATAACTCAGAAAGGCTTTGCTGTATGGATAAAACGAGAAAACTCTCCAATGCCCAGCATGGATGCTTTCTCTCCTTCACTGGGGTATGCTTGTCTCCTTATTTCACAGTAGCAATGTGCTAAACGGAATATTAAATTCCAGTATATACGAAATCCTCCTTCCGGTTTTCTCTGGAAGGAGGATTTATCCGAGTGTCAACTTCGGTAACTATTATGGTCTAAGATATAGAATCGGGCACACTCGAAATGCCGCCATGCTTCATTGTAGAAAGGCCCGCAGCCCGGCATGCAAACGACACGATCTCGCGCAGCGCCGCCTCATCCAGCGCTTCCGGCGCTTTTCCGGTCTGGAGCAGCTTCCACACGGCGCTGCCGCCGAAGATGTCGCCCGCGCCGGTCGTATCGACAACCTTGATATCCTTCAGGCTGTCCACATGACCGCTTGCGCTGCGGTTCTGGAACCAGCAGCCGTCCGCGCCGCACGTCACGAACACGAGCTTCACCGGGAAGTGATCCAGAATATACTGCGCACCCGCCTGTACGCCGAGGCCGAACAGGAACTCGACCTCCTCGTCGCTGATCTTCACCACGTCGGCCTGCCGGAGGCCCCAGAGCATCTGCTCCTTCGCCTCATTGAGATCGTTCCACAGCGGCTTACGCAGATTCGGGTCGTAGGTGACGAGCTTCCCATGTGTCTTTGCATACTCCACGGCACGGTATGTCGTTGTCCGGGCCGGCTCGTCTGTGAGTGAGAGTGTCCCGAAGTGGAACACGCGCGTCTCGTCGATGAGCGAAAGATCCAACTCGTCAAACGTCAGCTGCGTGTCCGCGCCGGGCTTGCGCGCGAAAGCAAATTCGCGGTCGCCGTTTTCGTCCAGCGTCACGAACGCCAGCGTTGTGAACACATCGTCCGCCGCCACAAGTCCCTTCGTCTCGATCCCCGCGCCCCGCAGCGTATTGGTCAGAAGTTTGCCGAACGTGTCCGTGCCCACCTTGCCGAGCATCCCCGCCTTCCCGCCGAATTTGGCGATCGCCGCAAGGAAATTCGCCGGGGCTCCACCCGGATGCGCAGCCATTGTGGGATAGCCGTCCGAGTCGATAGACTGCGTCGTAAAGTCGATCAAAAGCTCACCAAGCGCAACTACATCATACATTCTTTTTCCTCCGTAATTGTAATGCTCCATTGATTCTCATACTTTGCTCCCGGCGCAAGATGGATAAGATCGCTCTTGCAGCTCAGCTCCTCCACCACGTCCTGCCGCGACGGAAGCGACGCCCACGGCTCAATGCAGACATACGGCGCATCCGTGTGCGGCATATGCCAGATACCGAGATACGGCATCTGCGGATAGGCCACGGTCACCGATCTGCCCGTTTTCTCCGAGCACAGGCTCACGCACCGTGCCATATTTTTCAGCACGATCGCATCCTCATCGAACAGCTCGTGACGCAGGCGGATGGTCGTATCGTCTTCCAACGGGAAGCATTCTGTTTGGCCGTTGAGATAGCAGTCTCCGGTAAAGCCAATACGATCCGGCTGACAGGCGTGCGAAAAGCGCAGCTCATAGTCCTCAAACGCCGTGCCGTCAGCCAGCGGGACTCGGAAGCCCGGATGCCCGCCGATACCGAATGGCAGTTCCTTTTCGTCTTCATTGCAGACGGAATACATCACATGGACCGTCCAGCCGCGCAGCACATAGCATACCCGGAATGCAAAGTGAAACGGATACTGCCGCAGCGTTTCCGGCGTTTGTCGCAGGCAGAACGTGACAGAATCGGCAGACTGCTCTTCGATAGAGAAAACAGAATCCTTTGCGAATCCGTGAATGTCCATCGAATAACGTTCGCCGTAGAGCGTATAGCAGCCCTCCGTCAGGCGAGCAACATAGGGGAACAGGACCGGTGCGCGGTCACGCCAATATTTTTCATCGCCGTTCCAGAGAAACTGCGTGCCCTGCCTGGAGCACAGCTTCATCATCTGCGCACCGAGCGGATCGACGCACAGCGTCAGGTTTTGATTTTGCAGCGTCAGCATCCGTCAGTCTTTTGCCGCCGGATACTCATTGCAAAGCAGCCGGTAAGGCGGCTCGTCTTCTTCAATCTTCGGGAAGCGGCCGACCGGCGGATTGAAGCGGTTGTCAGTGTTGTCATCGTTGCACTGGCTGACCTCACCCAACAGGACGGCTCCAGTGCCTGGTTCGACCGAAAAATCATGATACAAGCCCTGGTAAACGAAAATGCTTTCACCGGGTTTCAACCGGATCTGCGTTCCGGCCGGAACGGTATAGCTTTTACCGTCGGTGTGGACTTTCACGTCAGATTCATAATCGATTTCTTCGTTCAGAAGACGATTGTACACCCGGATCAATACGTTGCCGCCGCCGCGGTTGATGATGTCCTCGGTCTTGAACCAATGGAAATGATTCGGTGCGTACTGCCCTTCCTTCAGGTACAACAGCTTTTCCGCATAGACCTTCGGATACTTGTCCGGCATGGCACGATTTCCGTTGCGGATCGTGATAAGCGAAAAACCAAAGTGGTCAAAGTCGCCCTGCCCATAATCCGTGATGTCCCAGCCGAGCATGCAATCGCGTACTTCATCATATTCGTGCCCCTTGCTTTCCCATGCCTCAGGCGTAAAATGGCAAAAAGGCGGCAGGTAGCAATGTTCCTGTGCGCACATAGCCTCGAGCTCTTTCAACGCTTTGTTGATCTCACTGCGCTTCATAATAGCGCTCCTTTCCATTTAATTTATATTCAGGCTCCGCCAGACGGTCCTATTCTGTGCCGTGCGGAGACCGTACTGTCGTTATCAAAACTTCCGGAACGAACCCGGTTTTTTCTTGGCCCCGGACGGAAGATCCATCCGGGGCCGGATCATTACTGCTTAGGGAAGATCAATAGAAACTCTTGCGGAGGCTTCGAACATTCTGAGCAGAATGGCCGCGGCCTCGCTGCGCTTGATGGTGCTCGCGGAATGGAACGTGCCCTTCGCATCGGAACCCGTCAGGATGCCCGCACGATAGAACTCGTAGATCTCCGGAGCGAACTTGTCGGTCGCCTTCACGTCGGGAATTGCGTTATCTGCCACGGTGTTGATCGCCTTATAGGCTTCCTCCGCGCCGTGGAAGATGTGGACGAATTCGCCGCGGGTGACCGGCGCGTTCATCTGCGCCTTGGTGTAATTCGCGTAGTCCTTCTCAATGATGCCGTTCACAACTGCGTAGTTGACGTAGCTGTCATACCAGTTCGCGCCGCCGTTTTTCAGGCTGACCTCGCCGGTGCGATCGAGCTGGTGCAGCGCCGCGGCCAGCTTGATGGTCTGCGCCACGGTCAGCGTTGCGTTCGGCTTGAACTCGTTCGCCGTCACGCCGTCGATCAGGTTGTTCTCCCAAGCGGCCTTGACGCTCGAATAGTACCAGCTGTCAGACGGAACGTCCGCGAACGGGAACTTGCTCAAGTTGGAACCGGCGTTCGGGTTGAACGGGAGCTGCGCAGGTTCGCTCGGCGTGACCGGAATGACCGGCGCGGGCGTCAGTTTCGGGAGCGTCACGTTGAAGACCTCATTCAAACCGGCCTCATCCGTAAACATTCTGCCGCAGACGGAGCACTTCCAATACGCGATGTTGCCCTCGGCCGTCTCCGTCGGGGCCTTGGCCGGATGGAACACCATCGTGTGGGTATGGGTGAGCTTCGGGATGGTCTGACCTTCTTCGATCTTCCTGTGGCAGCCAAGGCAATAGGTGTCGCCGGTGTAGCCTTCCGAAGTTTCGGTTGCGGCGCGCGCATCACGAATCTCTGTGCCGCCCACGTGGTTGTTCGGGTCTTCTTCCGTTACAACGCTGTTATGGTCTGCAATGACCACTGTCGCTTCCGCATCCTCGAACCAGTCGGAGCAGCCGGAGCAGGTGTAATACGCGCGATTGCCCTTTTCATGGCAATTCGCAGCCTTTGCCGGGATCTCCGCCGTGGTGTGCTTGATGTGGCCGGTCGCGGGCGCGATGATATAACCGCACACTGTGCAGGTCTGCGGATCATTTTCCGTTGCCGCAGAGCCAGGCGTATGGGGCTCTACGTCGTTCTTCTCGTCGCAGCCGGAGCACGCATGCCAGTGATGGGTTTCATCCTTGCTCCATTCGTTGGACCAGCTGTGCACGTGCGAAGAAGAAGCTTCTGTGAAGCGGAACCAATCGACGTTTGCAACATAGGTCTTGCCAGTGTTGTTTTCGAAGTAGAGATAGACATCGTGCATACCCTTGGTGATCTCGGTCAGCTCACCGCTAAGTTCCACATAGTTGCTCCAGTTGCTTCCGGTCGCCGGGCAAGTCAATGTCGCGATCTCCTTGCCGTCCAGGCTGCCAAGGCGGATATGAATCTGGCCGCCGCCGGCATCTCTCTGCTGCGCAGCGTAGAAGAACGTTACTTTTTCCGCACCGTTCCCGGAGAAATAGACATTGGAATATTTGACCCAAGTGCCGCTTGCAACGCCGCCAATGTTTTTGCCGTCGTTGACAATTCTGCTGTCATGTGCATCTGTTTCAAACTTTGTAAATTCCTCAGCTTCGATGTTCTCGTACGCATTACGGAACTTCGCCTGCACAAGTTTGATGTTCAGGTCAAGCGCATCGTTTGCGTGATTGAAATCTCCGGTCGTCGCATTCGGATCATTCAAAGCCGTCTGCGCATTCTGAATTGCCTGATTGAGATCGTCCTTATGTGCAGCGTCATCTGCCAATCCTTCATAAACCTGCTGTGCTTCTTCGATTTTAGCCACCAGATCCTGGTAGGACTGAATATCATTGGATGCCTGCTCGAGCTGCGATTTTGCATCTTTCAGCGCATCCATCGTGGAATTGTAGTTCGTCGTCACTTTGTCCGCGTTGGAAATGGCGCTCCTCACAGAATTTTGGACCGCGGACGGCATGTTTGATGTGTCAACCTTCTTGATCGCATCAAGCTTTGTCCAAAGATCCTTCATCCCTTCGATCTCGCTCATGGCGTTTATCAGATTACGGCAGGCCTCCTTGATCTCGTCGTCCGTCTTGTCTTCCTTGCCCGCAACCGTTTGCGCTTTGCCAATAGCTGCGCCCATCAACGTCTCAAGCGGTGCGTAGCCGTCAGCGCCGAGAGCCTCCTTTGCTGTTATCGCTTCCGCGATCATTCCATTGAGAGCATCGGCGTTCAGCGCGGGCATTCCGGTGCTCATCAGCTCCAGCTCGCCCAACTGAATCTCGCTGTCGCTCTCAATATCCAGACGCACATAACGATATTGCGCATAATCCGCGGCATTCGTCTTGAACGGCTTCGTATAGAGGCTCCATTCAAATGTCACATTTTCACGCTTGTCCGCTTCCGTCCAGTTCACGCCGTCATTGGAAAGATAAAGCGTGAAGTTCTTCGGCGCGCTATCCTTGCCGCCGCTCGCAGAGGTCAGTGTATAGAGGCTGACAGCCTGCGGCTTTGCAAATGTGTAATAAAGCGAAATGATCCCATCCGTAGTAGGCTTCAACGTTGCACTGGTCTTAGAATTGTTATCGAGCAGATTTTTGAGGTTCTCACCATCAGCACAATAAATGGAATCGCCGGAACTTAGCGTGGTCGGAACTTCTTCTGCAACCACAGCCGCACTGTTTGTGCGGTCCCGCAGCGGATCGGGGGTCTCGTCGCCTTTCGTCAAAGAATCGGGAACATCATTCTCACCCATACCCCAGTCGCCGGGCGTCGCCTGCATGTCAAAATGGAGCACAACATCTTGCGTCTTGAGCTGGTCGGTCAGATCCGTCTGCTTGATGGACGTCTTGCTGTAGGCTTCACCATTGATGGTAAGACCGCCAACATAAATATTTGTGCTGCTGTTATTCGGCGCCTCGATGATCAGATCGTGGCCGTTTTCATGATGGAGGGTAATCTTCTTGAACAGTGGCGAGCCGAAGACCAGTTCACCGCTGCCCATATTCAACGGATAGAAGCCCATGGCACTGAAGATAAACCATGCAGACATTTCACCGTTATCCTCATCACCGATGTATCCCTGGCCGATGCGGCTGCCAACATAGCACTGCCGCAGTACCTGCCGAACTTTCTTCTGCGTACGGTCAGGCCGACCGGCATAGAGATACATATATGGAATATGATGGGAAGGCTGGTTGCTGTGGCCATATTCGCCCATCTTGACTTCCTGCGCTTCCCTGCGCTCATGGATGCCCTGTCTTGCGCCTACAGTGTCCGTTTCCAATGTCGTCTCAAACAACTGATCCAGCTTTTCAGCCAGTGCATCACGGCCGCCGTAGAGGTTTGCCAGGCCCTGACCATCCTGCGGTACACTGCACGCCATATTCAGAGCCGTAGTTTCCGTGTAATCATCATGGAACGCAAACGGATCCACTTTGGATCTGGTCCAGGAGCCATCCGCATTCTTGGCCGCAAGCCATTTGTTTTCAACTCCGTCTCCGTCGCGGAAGAGGTTGACATAGTTTGTGGCACGGCTCTTATAATAGGTATATGCATCCATGTCGCTTAATTCTTTCGCCATGTTTGCAATACCGGCATCATTGATGTAGCCTTCAATGGACCATGAGAATTTCTGGCTGCCACCCGGCGTATAGCCAAGAAACAGGCCCTTATCAATGCCGTCACGACCGCCGGAGGCCCCCTTGAAATCCGACATGGAGGCATTCTTCAGTGCAGACTGATATGCAAGTTGCCACTGCTCGTCTGTCAGCGTTGCGCCGCGCAGCATGGCATCGGCAAAGATAACATCCGAGCTTGTACCGACCATGGAGTTCGTACCGGCCGGAGCAATCCAGCGCGGCATCCAGCCGCTGTCCTCGAAGTGATGAATCAGGCCCAGCAGCAACTCATTGTTCTGCTCCGGTGTGAACAGCGAATACGCTGCCCATGTCGTACGATAGGTATCCCAGAACCCGTTGTTATAATAAAGCTTGCCGTCCTTCACCGTCTTGGTATACGGGCTCATGTACTGCCAGCCGCCTTCGCCGCCTTCGCCGGTTTTTTCACCCATATTATTGGGGTAGAGATACAGACGATAGAGGCAGGAATAGAACGTGATCCGCTGTTCTTCCGACGCACCTTCAATTTCAAACTGGCTCAGCTTGTCATTCCACAGCTTCTTTGCGGCAGCCTTGACAGCGTCAAACTCTCCGCTCAACTCCTGTTCAAGGTTTTTCTTTGCCTGCTCAGCACTGATAAAGGAAGTTGCCGCGCGCATCACGACCGTCTGCTGACCTTGTCCAAAGACTGCGCGGGTGCCATTGACTGTGAACGCCTGATCAAAGGTGCCGTAAATGTACATCTTCGGCATCTGGTTGCTGTCCGCCTTTTTGTAACCGCTGAAGGACTGCGTAGCTGTATCAAATGCGAGGTCGGACACATCGCTGATATTGATGTACGGCGTCTGTGCGTTTTCCGGATAAGTGATGCGCGTGATCATGCCGTGATCGGTAGGAGACAGTTCCGTCCGGACACCGCTTGCAGGATTCGACGCGCTCTGATTAAACTGTACGCTGAAATAGTAGGGCTTTGCCGTTACATTTTCCTGATCATAGATGGCGCGGCCATTTGCGGAGGTATTCACGCCGGGCATGAATCTCCACACAGACCGGTCTCCGACCCAGATCGACGGCTCATGGCTGCAGCGGAAACCTCTGATATAACCGGCATTATAGTCGAACATAGTATTGCCGGTGTCGTTTTCCGGTGCCCAGAAGTTGAAACCATGCGGCACTGCGACCATAGGCCCAGTGAGGCCTCTGGAGAAAAATGCACCGCCAAAGTTGTTTGTTCCGCGAAGAATGTAGGCATAGTCTACGAGAGACTCCTTGTCATAGTTCAGGGGGGCGACATTTTCAATCCGAATCGAATTCAGTGTTCCCTTGAAATCGCCGCCATCCGCTTTCAAGTCCGCGCTGTTTGCGTAGCCGATGCCGATTTCTTCGATCGTCTTGTCCTTCAGCGCGCCCAACTGGATCAGGATCTGGTTTTCCTGCGCATACAGCATGGCCTTGCCTTCGCCCTGGCTGTTCGGATCGGCGCGAACGCCATTCTCATCTTCCAGCCCTGTAGAACTCAGATAGGTTCCATCATCGAATTTCAGATCCACTGCAAGATGCATGGAATAGAAATCGTAGTCATACTTATTGTTCGGCAGCGGCTGCTGCGGCGTAATATTATAAACCAGCCGCGTATTCTCCGTCACCGGAATGTCCAGACCTGTGTACAGGACGTTGTACACCTGTGCGCTTTGATTGCCTTCATGATGACCGCTGATGACCAGCTTGTCGTTTTCCAGCTTTGTCGTCATAGATGCATGTTGCGTGCGCGCTGCGTCCGTAGTTCCGGCAAAGTTGTCGGCCACAAGGCTCTTTGTTAAGCCGAAGCCGCTGAACTGGATCGTTCCCGGATTAGAGTTGAACTTCGTGATCGTCAGCTTGTAATGCTGATAGCTGGAACCTTCCGGAAGCTTGAAAACACGCATCTCATAGTTTTTCCATCCGGTCTGGTCGCTCTGCTTATCCAAAAGCGTCCACGCACCAGTCTGATCGTTCGTGCCATAAAGCTCCCAACTGTTCAGGGTGCGGCCAGGGTTTCCCTCGTCATCATTTGCACCGCTGATATAATAGTTGGAAGCCGTTGTCGGCGCATTATAATGGAATGTGAACTCTAGAGGTACCGTAACGCCGCCGGTTGCACAAAGCTTCGTGCTTGTACTTCCGTCGATCAGTGCGCTGACGTCCTCGGCAGAGTTGCCATATCGGAGCGTGGCATTCACCTCGACAGGAACATCCGCAAAATTTGAGAATTCTTCCTGCGTTTTGAATCGTGTCGAAAACAAGACCTTGTCTTCTTCGCCTGAAGCGGCTTTCTCCGCCGCCAAAACAGTGATCCCAGAGAAAAGGCTCAGCATCATCGCCATGCATAACAAGCAGCTGATCCATCTGGACGCTGTTTTATTTCGTTTCATGTGCAAATCCTCCCAAAACCGAAGATATGAGTTGAGCATAAACATGTTGCAGAAAATACGGCAAGTAAAATCCTTGCCGTATTTTCTGACTTTCCGTTGGCAGTTGGTGCTTACTTCGTCACAACTGTAACACCGGTGTCGGTGACAGCGCCGTCAGCCGTGCCGCCCTGCAGCGCAGCAACCGCAGCCTTGACACCTTCGTAGCCCATCACGTCGGGGTTCTGAACCATCGTCGCATACAGGCAGCCTTCGTTGATCAGTTCCAGAACGTTGTCGGAGCTGTCGAAGCCAACGCCGACCACATCCGCGCCGCTCTCCTTGATCGCGTTGCCAACGCCGACCGTGGAGCCTTCGTTGCAGCCGAACACGCCAACACAGCCGTCAGCGATGAAAGCGGAGGCCGCGTCCTTCGAACGGGCCGCGTCGCCGTCGCAGTACTGGGACTCCTGAAGCTCAAACTTGGTACCCTCGAAAGCGGAGCGGAAGCCGTCGTCACGGGCCACGGTGGAAGCCGTCGCAGCATTGACGCTGACAACGCCGATCTTGCCTTCCGTGATGCCCTTCGCAGCCAGCTGGTCGATCATGGTCTGGCCGGCAGTCTTACCGGCCGCGGTGTTGTCGGTGCTGAACGTTGCAACAGACGGCGTGAAGTTCGCCGGGGAATCGACGTAGACGATCTGCACGCCAGCCGCCGAGGCCTCCTTCAGCGCATCGTTGACCGCCTCGGGGCCGTTGGCCGCCAGAAGGATCGCGTTCGCGCCGTTGGCAACGGCGTTGTTGATCATCTCGATCTGCTTCGCATCGTCCTTCACGTCGGGCGCGGTCCACTGATACTCCACGTTCCCGAGCTCTTCTGCCGCCTTCTTGCAGCCGGCGTCGATGTTGGTCCAATACTGGTCCATCTGGTCCATCGTGATCAGGAAGATCTTGTAGCTTTCGCTGCTCGCCGTATCCGCGGTGTCGTCCGCGGTGTTATCCGCGGTCTCGCCGGCCGTGCTGGTCGTTTCGCCGCTTGTCTTCGTCTCCTCCGCCGGCGCCGTCTTCTGCGCACACGCCGCCATTGCTGCGATCATCGCGATCGCCAGCAAAATCGCTAATACTTTTTTCATTTCTGTTCCTCCATTGTTTTTTATTATGATAAAGCGCGAAGCTTAATCACTGCCCCTGGTGTTTCTGCGGCCGGTACGAATGACAACGTCCATCAGAACAGACAGCACAACAATAATGCCGATGATGATGTTGCGGATCGCGACCGGTGCGCCGGCGAACTGAAGGCCGTTCTGGAGTGTGCCCCAGATGGCCGCGCCAACTACGGTTCCAAGCAGGATACCCTGACCGCCGAGCGTGGAAACGCCGCCGATGACAGAAGCCGCAACGGCATACATTTCATAGGAGTTGCCGGCATCCATCGTGCCCTGGCCAACGGTTGCGCAGGTGATGATACCAACAACAAACGAGCAGAATGCGCTGACAACATATGCAATTACCGTTGTGCTGACAACATTGACGCCAGACAGCCGCGCCGCATCAATGTTGGAGCCGGTGGCATAGATGTACCGGCCGGTGCGGGTTTTGCTGAGCAGGAAGTTGAAGACGATCCAGAGGATGATGGCGATCCAGATGCCGTTATACAGTCCAAGCGTTTTGCCATAGTAGAACACGTTTTTGAACGTCTGGGCCGCCTCGGGATAGAACTTCATGATAGAGTCTGTGTTGTAGTTGCCGTTTACGAGCTGGGCAATGCCGCGCGCAACGGTCATTGTGCCAAGGGTCGCGATAAACGGCGGGAGTTTGAATTTTGCGACAAGCAAACCATTGAGCACACCGATCAGCAGACAGCAGAGCAGGGTCACCAGCAGAGCCGGGATCGGGCTCATGATTCCCTTTGACATCAGGGTCGCCGCAACCATCGTGCTCATGCCAACAACAGAGCCAATGGACAGGTCAATATTGCCGGTAATAAGGACATAGGACTGTGCAATACCAATAATCAGGATCGGAGCGATCTGGCGGAGCAGATTGGTCCGGTTCGTCGGTGACCAGAAATTCGGATTTATCAGTGCAAACGCGACCAACAGCACGATCAGGCCGATGGTTACGGTGACGACCTGGCCCATGCCGCGCATGGAAAGCAGCCGCTTCAACGGATTTTTCTTTTTTGTCTGATTCATGATCATCTCTCCAAACTATATTTTATTGGGCCAGTTTGTTTTCAAACTGAGTGGCATAATGCATAATTTTTTCCTGTGTGGCTTCATGGATATCCATTTCGCCGGTGATGCGGCCATCGCACATGACGATGATACGGTCGCTCATACCGAGGATCTCCGGCATTTCAGAAGAAACGAAGATGACCGCGATCCCTTCCTTTTTCAGGCGGTTCATGATGTTGTAAATTTCAACCTTTGCGGCAACATCGATACCGCGCGTCGGTTCGTCGAAGATGACCACACGGGAATTGCGGGCCAGCCATTTGCTCACAACGACCTTCTGCTGGTTGCCGCCGGACAGGCTCGCCGCATCGACCTCGGCATTCGGCATTTTGATCTGGAAGTCCTTGGTGGCCGCCTCCACCATTTGTGCCTCTTTTAAGCTGCGGACGACCCCCAGCGCACCCGGCGCCAGCAGGTCCAGATTCGGCAGCGCAATGTTGTCACGCACAGAGAGCTTTGTACAAAGTCCATCTTTCTTTCGGTCTTCCGGCGCCAGAACCACGCCTGCGCGGATGGCATCGTGCGGCCCATGAATCTTTATGGTCTTTCCATCCACCAGAATCTCGCCGCTTTCCTTCGGATCCGCACCGAAAATCGCACGTGTCGTTTCTGTACGGCCTGCACCCATCAACCCCGCGATCCCGACGATCTCACCCGCATGGGCTTTGAAGCTGACGTCGCGTACCATGCGTCCCGCATTCAGATTGCGAACTTCAAAAATGGTCTCACCGACCGGTGTCTGGATGCGCGGGAACTTTTCTTTGATGTCGCGGCCCACCATATAGGAAATGATCGTATCCAACGTCGTGTCCTTAAAGTTCATGCTCGTGATATACTGTCCATCGCGCATAATGGTCACACGATCGACAATATGCTGCAATTCTTCCAGACGATGAGAAATATAGACGATGCCGCAGCCCTCGTCGCGGAGCTGGCGGATGATGCGGAAGAGCTCGTTGATCTCTTTCGCAGTCAATGCGGAAGTCGGCTCGTCCATGATAAGCACCCTTGCCTTATGCAGAAGTGCTTTCGCGATCTCGATCATTTGCTGCTTGGACACAGAAAGCGATCCGACCAGTGTTTCAGGCTCGATTTCGAGACTCAGCCTCTTCAGAATTGCTCTTGCCTCATCGTTCATCTGTTTCCGCTGAACCACGCCGCCTTTGACAATTTCCTGACCCAGGAAGATGTTTTCGGCCACGCTCAAGTGTGAACACAAGTTCAGCTCCTGATGGATGATCGCAATGCCAAGCTCCTTCGCCCGTTTCGGTGTCATTTTCTCGACCTTATTCCCAAAGGCCGTGATCTCACCGCCATCTCTGGTGTAAACACCGCTGAGCACTTTCATCAGTGTAGACTTTCCCGCTCCGTTTTCACCGAGCAGAGCCAACACTTCGCCGCTTTTGAGGTTGAATGACACATCATCCAATGCCCGAACACCGGGGAAGGTTTTCGTGATGTGCGTCATTTCCACAATATACTCTGTTTTCAAAACGCATAACTCCCTCTTTTTTCAGTAGTTTTCTATACTTTTTACTCCTAAACTTTAACACGTATCGCGTTTTGCCAACATGGCAATTCTTCGGATAAAGTGGACAATTTTTCCGCTTTTTTTGGCCGTTTCGTGAATATAGCCGAAAATGGTATCCATAATTTATACAAAACAGCCAACGCCGAAGCGTTGGCTGTTTGCTGTGTCATATCATTGCGGATTACGACTGGCGCAGGAAGCGCACCAGCACGGTTGCAGCCTCCGCACGGGTCGCGCTGCCGGACGGATCAAGGCGGGCGCCGGACTTGCCGGAAATGAGTCCTTTGGCCACCGCCCACTGCATCGCCTCTTTTGCCCAAGCCTGCACAGAGCTAGCTGCCCTTAACGGCATTGGAAACAGGATTTTTGTTCATCCGGTTCCAATAGTCCTGCGCTGTATCATTGATCGATGTGAGAATTTCTTTCAGCGCCGGATCCGTGGGGTCATAGGTGCCGCCAACGGCCATGCTGTAAAATTTCCCGCGCAGCTCATCGAAGATGTCGCCGGACTGTGCTGTTGCACCATCATTTTAAGCAATTATCAAGATATCGCAAACGGCGGGTGAAGCCACCCGCCGTTTGCAGTATCAAAGGAAAGGGGGAATTACTTCGTCACAACTGTAACACCGGTGTCGGTGACAGCGCCGTCAGCCGTGCCGCCCTGCAGCGCAGCAACCGCAGCCTTGACACCTTCGTAGCCCATCACGTCGGGGTTCTGAACCATCGTCGCATACAGGCAGCCTTCGTTGATCAGTTCCAGAACGTTGTCGGAGCTGTCGAAGCCAACGCCGACCACATCCGCGCCGCTCTCCTTGATCGCGTTGCCAACGCCGACCGTGGAGCCTTCGTTGCAGCCGAACACGCCAACACAGCCGTCAGCGATGAAAGCGGAGGCCGCGTCCTTCGAACGGGCCGCGTCGCCGTCGCAGTACTGGGACTCCTGAAGCTCAAACTTGGTACCCTCGAAAGCGGAGCGGAAGCCGTCGTCACGGGCCACGGTGGAAGCCGTCGCAGCATTGACGCTGACAACGCCGATCTTGCCTTCCGTGATGCCCTTCGCAGCCAGCTGGTCGATCATGGTCTGGCCGGCAGTCTTACCGGCCGCGGTGTTGTCGGTGCTGAACGTTGCAACAGACGGCGTGAAGTTCGCCGGGGAATCGACGTAGACGATCTGCACGCCAGCCGCCGAGGCCTCCTTCAGCGCATCGTTGACCGCCTCGGGGCCGTTGGCCGCCAGAAGGATCGCGTTCGCGCCGTTGGCAACGGCGTTGTTGATCATCTCGATCTGCTTCGCATCGTCCTTCACGTCGGGCGCGGTCCACTGATACTCCACGTTCCCGAGCTCTTCTGCCGCCTTCTTGCAGCCGGCGTCGATGTTGGTCCAATACTGGTCCATCTGGTCCATCGTGATCAGGAAGATCTTGTAGCTTTCGCTGCTCGCCGTATCCGCGGTGTCGTCCGCGGTGTTATCCGCGGTCTCGCCGGCCGTGCTGGTCGTTTCGCCGCTTGTCTTCGTCTCCTCCGCCGGCGCCGTCTTCTGCGCACACGCCGCCATTGCTGCGATCATCGCGATCGCCAGCAAAATCGCTAATACTTTTTTCACTTTCTGTTCCTCCATTGTTTTTTTCATGAAAACGACAGACCGCCTTTCAGCCGTTTGCTCGGTTTCACTGTTAAAACTTTATCATTTTCCGCCCGATGCAAACAGGACAATTCTTCCGGCAAAGTGGGCAATCCTTCCTGAATTTTTGATGTCTTCGTAAAACTGCAACAATTTTACTTGCAGAATTTATGAAAAACAGCCAATGCTCGTTGAGCATTGGCTGTTTTGAAAAATGGAAAATCATATTGTTACGATCCGTGCTTCACACGTTCCGAAGCACTTCGTATCTGCAAACATCCGGCCTGTCAGCCGTTCCCTTATTGAGTCAACAGGTGTCCATTTTTATAAATCAGCGTTCTTTCGGCCAACGGGAACGCATCGTAGATACCGACGATCAGAACGACCACCGCAATTTTTTTGGCAAGAAGAAGCTGTACCTGCCGCTCGATATGCTGCTGCAGCAGCACGTCATTCCCCCAAAATGGCTGCTCAAAAAATACCACACGAGGCTGCTGGAGCAGCACCCGCCGAAAGATCAGCGCATACTTCTCCTGTGCGTTCAGATCACGGATGTCTTTATCAAAAACCGCGCCAAGCTCCGGCGTCAGCTCGCGCCGCAGGCTGCGGTAAATGCTCCGCCGGCGAAGCCAACTGTCGATCTGCCGAGGCAGGCAAAACGTGAGATTCCGCAAATAGCTCATATCCTGAAACAGCATCATTTGTGAAGGATTTTCTGCAATATAGGCGACCCGCTGATCCCGCGCCATCGGCCGGTGGATCGGCTGTCCATCGATCAGAACTTTTCCGCCGAGCAGTGCGCTCTGTCCCGTAGCCAGTCGCCGCATTCCATCCAACAGCCGCCGGTCTTCCGTATGGATCGCGAGACATTCTCCGCTGTATACCGCAAGATCCACCTGTTTCAGCAGTGCCGTACTGACGTTGCTCAGGTTGAGACATATGCTCCCTCTTGACATGGCACTTCTCGGGGGAGACGGTGTTGTGCCGGTAAACTGCTGCAGCAGCGCATGAATGTCTTCGCTGCCTCCGGATACCATTTCCTGAACCTTTACAACGCTCCCGTTATACATCACCGCTATGCGATCGCAAAGCCCGCAAAGTTCTTCGTAGCTGTTTGAGATGTAGATAAAGGCCATCCCACGAGATGCAAAATGGCGGATCGCATAGTGCAGCCGTCCGATATCTGTTCCCGCCAGAAAATGACTGATATTCCACAACAGGACAAGCCTCGCTCCGGATTCCCAGGCCTTGAGCAGTTCCACCATGCACCGTTCGAAGAGGCTCAGCTCCTCCACTTGCCGGTTGCACGGAATGTCTACGCCGACCGCCTGTTCGAGCTCCTGAAGCCGCCCGCGGAAGCTTTGCGTATGGAGCAGCCAGCGCCGCTCTACGCCGCTCAGCACAAAGACATTGTCCCCAACTGTCAGCCCATTGACCAGATGACTCTTCTGCTCAATGACGACAATCTCGTTCGGTGTAGTCCTGCTGTAGATATGGCTGTTGACCAGCCGTTCGCAGTAATAGACCCGCCCGAAGTGTACCGGTGTATTCGATTGCAGCAGCGACACCAACGATGATACACCATGCGCATTGAGCGCCATCAACCCCATGATCTCTCCGCTGAATATCTGCAGATTGAAACGCTCGAGCTGCATGATCCCGGACATCTGCATGCTCACATTGTCGAGCCGTAAAATCTCTGTTTTCATGCTCTGCCCTCATGCTTGGCCGGAAGCGTTACCGTGACATCTGTTCCGAGTCCGGGCGTGCTGCAGATGGTAATGCCATACTGCTCCCCAAACAAAAGACGGATACGGTTGTTCACATTCAGCAGCGCAATACCGGTGCCTCGCCCGCTGTCAATATAATCATAGGCTGTTCGGCACAGCTCTTCCTGAAGCTGGTGCAGTGTTTCCGGCTCCATCCCGACTCCGTTGTCGGAGATCCGTACGATCAGCCGTTTTTCCGTCAGTGTCAGCCGAACCGAGACTACACCGATCCCTATCTTTCGTTCCAGTCCATGAATAATTGCATTCTCCACAAGCGGCTGCATCGTCAGCTTTGGGATCTGACAATTCTGGATCCCCGGCTCCGGATCGTCGATCTCCAGGCGAAGCCGATCTCCGAACCGAAACTGCTGGATCGCAAAATATGTCTCAATATTCTCCAGTTCTTCGGTTACGCTAACAAGATTTTCAACCTTGCTGATGGTATACCGGAAAAACTTTGCCAAGTATTCTGTCATATCCGCCACGACATTGAGACCGCCCGCAACCGCCTCACTGCGGATCCCCTCCAGCGTATTATAGAGGAAATGTGGATTGATCTGGTTCTGCAGAGCAAGATACTGCGCCTGACGTTTGCTGACGCTCAGGAGCTTGCCGGTGTCCAACAGCGCCACAGCCTTTTTCAGCGCCATCTCTGTCCCTCTACTGAAATAACATTCCATGTGACATATGTCTGCGATGGTATAACCTGCGGCATAGAGCTGCATGACCTGTTCGTTTTTTTGAATGATCCGCAGACAGCGACGCAGAAAAACCCCACCCAGAACGCCAAGCAGTACAAACAGCGCCAGCACCGCCAGCCAGATACCGTGAGCGCCATGGCTCAGCAGCAAACAGCTGAACGCAAACAGCACCGTCAGAACGAACATCGCCAGTATGATACGCAGCAGATTATCCAGAATGTATTGCTTTTTCTTCTCCTGCATTTTGCTTGCCGCCTTTCATCGTACTGGCCCGCCCGACGTACCATAAAGCTTTTTGAACTCTCCCGGCCGGAGTGCGGCCACGCGCTTGAATACACGGTTGAATGTCCGGATATCCTGATATCCGACCTGATAACACACCTCGGAGATCGACAGATTGGTGCTGCGCAGCAGCTCCTTTGCGCGGTTGATGCGCAGCATGGTCAAATAGTCCTGAAATCCCATTCCTGTTTCCTGCTTGAACTGGGAGCTGAAATAATTCGGACTGAATCCCGCAATGCTCGCGACCTGATCCAGCGAGATATTATCCATATATTGCTTTTCCATGAATTGCTTCGCCATCAGGAACGGATGGGTCTCATCTCCTGCACGGCGCTGTATCGTTTCATCGAGCAGACGCAGTGCCAGAGCATATAGCCGTTGAAAGAGCTCTCCGGGCGTCCCGCTCAGTGTGCAGAGCATCTGATATTCATTGTTTTCCTGTTCATAGTTTTCAGCGACGCCCCAATTTTCAAGCAGCTTATCACCTGCGAGCGACACCGCTTTATACAGCTCCTGACCCGTGATGCCAGGCGCCTCAAGTACGGTTTTCCGCAGCTCTTCCACCGCAGCGAGTACCGCTTCCTGGCTGAACTGTTCCAATGCGATCCGATATTTCCGCAAAAAACCGCCCGTACAATCCGGCAGGCTCAGTCCTGAGAATGGAAAATGCCGCGTAAGAAGTGATTTCGAACCATAAATCAGGCGTTCGTGGATCATCGAACGTGCAGACAGGATCTGTTCGCCCAGGTTATACGGATTTTCTGTCTCTGCAGAAAGTGCCATCGAGAAGCTGATATGCGGATAGATATTCGGATTCATTCGCAGCTCCTGCAGGCATTGCGTCATCTGTTCTTTGATCTGCGCCCCCATGCCGGAAACATAGTTGCAGCACCCCCATCCGACGCTGTCCTCAAACCATAATTCACACTCCATGCAGAGCCGCCGCAGCGGTTGAAGCACCTGTTCGCGAACCTGAAGCGATACTGCCTGCACCGTTTCATACGTCACGTTTTCGGGATCATAATCCATCTTGACCAGGAACCCGCGAAATCCCCCCTGCTTGAACGCAAACCGGTATTCGCGATTAATCTGATCCATAGTCATCGACAGGCTCTTCTGGTTCTTGACATCCATCAAATAACAGGCCCTGACCTTCAACTGATCGTTAAAGAAGGAGCGCCGCATCCGGTCCGTTGCCGCCTGCTCACGTCGGCGCGCTTCAATTTCATGCCGGATCCGGGTGACGGTTGCCAATAATTCTTCCTTATCGATGGGTTTGAGTAAATAATCACTTACACCGTATTGAATCGCCAATCTGGTATATTCAAAGTTTGTGTAGCCGCTGATAATAATAAAAGAGACACTGCGGTAGATTTCCCGCAGCTGTTCAACCAGCTCCAATCCCGTGCATCCGGGCATCCGGATATCCGTAATGACCAAATCCGGCACCGTTTCCCGTGCCAGTTCCCGTGCCTCGATCCCGTTATGGGCCACACCTATAATTTGCATATCCAACGATCCCCAATCGATCAGATTGCAGATCAGTTGGCATACACGAAACTCATCATCCACAATTAGTACCTTAATCATTGTGCTTCTCCATTGTGCTCCTTCAACGTATCCGTGCTTTTTAACTCTTTTGAGTCATTATAACTCAAAAGAGTTAATCTTTTCAAGATACATTCGTTATCATTTTCTTAAAAACAGGAGATGGTGAACGTGGGTATCGGAGATGCCGTCCGCCTCAGGATCATCGGATTATGTGAAGAGCGCAAAATCAGCATTAACAAATTATGCAGTATCAGCGGCGTGACGCAGTCTACTATAAACAACATCGTCAGTGGTCGGAACCGCAGCACCACAATCGTAACGATCAAGAAATTGTGCGATGGTCTTGGAATCTCCATTGTTGACTTTTTCAACCACAGCCTGTTTTTTGAGCTTGAGCAGGAAATTTGCTAAAGCTTTAAAACATGCGTAAAACTATCTGCAAGGCAATGTGCGTCCTCTTTCCGAGGCTCACGGCTTCAAATAGCAGCTCAGTGGGCGGCCGAGAAATAGAATTGTTTACGTCCGTTTTTACACCCAATGTTTTGGAAGCCATCGTACCGGCAAACACATTTACCTTTTTAAAACCCGCCAAAATATTGCTCATAAAAATAACAGATGCCGATTGATAGTGGAGCACATGAAATCAAATATATTTATGGAGTAGACGTTAGATGAAGCGCCTAAGTCTAATTGCAGTCGTTGTTCACGATGATTAAGCAAAATGCAACGAATTTACAATCTGCGCATTATTATCTGCGAAACGCCTGCAAGGTACCCGCAATAGTAGCGAGGTCGTCAGCGCTGAATGGCTCGCTGCTGTCAATCTTTTCAGTCGGCTTTGCGCTCATATCTGCACGATCGTCCAGCATGCGCTTCATGAGTCGTTCCAGAATCGATTCCAGTTCTTCCTGCGGCGGCAGAGTTGCCGTACCCTCGACATAGTGCAGGATGGCATTGGTCAGGAACTGCGCCTTCAAGCGTCCTTGGGCGTTCAATTCCTCGACAGCCCTCTTTTGTCTTGGGTCGGCCATGCAGAAGCGGATCGTGAATTTTCCGGGGTCTTTT
>ERZ791837.230-NODE-230-length-44530-cov-9.710467_pt1:2500-44530 | contig 44530 bp, 42 predicted proteins | sample MGYA00510292_ERZ791837 | MGnify/ENA primary metagenome ERZ791837 (study PRJEB30046, sample SAMN00715259) | human gut metagenome | study: EMG produced TPA metagenomics assembly of the A metagenome-wide association study of gut microbiota in type 2...
CGCTGGATGCAGCACTTCGCCGGAGAACATACCCCGTTCGGACGGTCATGCAATTATCAACTTCTCATGAAAGCCCATCACAGCTGCGAATGAAACATAGATGGCCTGGTGCGGCTCGTCCAGCAGCCGTTTAAACTGGATCCGCTTAGCAACACATTATTTCCGTTCTGCGGACGGCGGCGAGACCGTATCAAGGGCTTGTACTGGGAAAAGGATGCTTCATCCTGCTGTACAAACGACTGGAACAGGGTGCGTATCAATGGTCGCGCTCAGAATCTGAGGTGAAGACTTTAACACCGCAGCAGTACCGCCGGCTCATGGAAGGACTGAAAATTGAGCAGCCGAAAGCCCACCGTCCGGTGACAGGATCGAGCGCAGGATAATGCAGGATTAACTGTGCAAAAAGGAGAATGCATAAAAGAAGACATAGTTTGCAGCCTCTGGTAGAATAAAGTTACCACACACTATTCTGATAGGAGACGGAAAGCCAGGATTTCTTTTGGCTCAATCTGCTATTGCGGCGTTTTCCCATATTATGTTATGATGATAACATAATATGAGGCTGGAGATATTGCTTTTCTCTCGGATGCAAGCACTACGTAAATGACGGTCGGCAGTTTACACCTCACCCCATGCAAGCCCATGCCGCGTTTGGCCCCATGCTTGACCGATAGAAAAACTGCCGGAGGCTGAGCTTTCAGTCAAAATTTATTGTGATCAGGAGGGACCCATTGTGACGCAGGAGGAGCAGGCACGCATGCAGGCGTTGGAGGAAAAACTGGCATGTCTCGAATCCATTATCGAGCATGTCAGCGAAGGTGTTATTCTCACCGATCAGGATTGCCGCATCGTCGAATTCAACCCCGCCAAGGAACGGATGGAACATATGCGCGCTTCCGACGTGTTGGGAATGGTCTCCTGGGAAGCTTATACGCACTCCAACCGTGAGATATCCGAGCACCAACAGGTTTCCGATACCGGCAAACCAATTCTCAACGCATACCGGCCGCATGCCTACGTTGGAGATATTCCTGTCTATATTTACTACAGCACCTACCCTGTGATTCGAAACGGGAAAGTCATCGGTGTCTATACGATCAGCCGCAACGAGGAGATACTACGCGAGCTTTTATACGAAACGATCGAGGAAAAACGCGGTGCACGTACAGCAGAGGATCTGCCTGTAGCGGAGATACGCAAAGCTGACGGAACTAGTTACACCTTTTCCGATTTTGTCGGCAAATCTCCAAAAACGCGAGAGCTGCTGCGTGAGGCGCAGACCGTCGCTGCGACAGACGGTTCCATCCTTATCATAGGCGAGACCGGCACCGGCAAAGAAGTCCTTGCCCAAAGTATCCACAACTTTGGCCGTGAAAACCGGAAATTTGTTGCCGTCAATTGCGCCGCTATTCCGGAAAACCTGCTTGAGAGTACGCTCTTTGGTAGCGTGCGCGGCGCATTCACCGGCGCGATGGACCGGCAGGGGCTTTTCTCTGCCGCAGGAGACGGAACTCTTTTTCTTGACGAGATCAACTCCATGAGCGTCGCCATGCAGGCAAAGCTCCTGCGCGCGCTGCAGGAAAAGTGCATCCGCCCGGTCGGCAGTCTCAAAGAAGAACCGATCCGCTGCCGATTGATCTGCGCCAGCAACGAAACCGTTGAAACGCTGCTGCAGGAGAATCGTATGCGACGCGACCTTTTTTATCGGATATCTGACTTTGTTCTTACGATCCCACCGTTGCGTGAGCGTCGCGAGGATATTCTCGACCTCTCCGAAATGTTTATCCGCCGCTACAACCGGGAGTTTCGCAAAAACATCTCAGGCATATCTCCTGCGCTCAGGTCTCGTCTCCTGAATGGAGACTGGAATGGAAACACCCGTGAACTGGAGCATGTGATTCGTAACCTGATGTTGCGTATCAGCGAGTTGGATACCGAGCTGACCGAGGATGGCTATCCCGCCTACCTGCCACGTAAAACAAAGGATGCTCCATTTACTTCCATGCAGATTTCTGTGCCGCTACCGGAAGCGCTGCGACGTTTCCAGCGAGAGCTGATTCTTCGAGCGCTTGAGCAGCACCAGTGGAACCTATCGCAAACGGCACTTTCTCTTGGCATCCAGCGCCAAAATTTGACCCAGCGTATGCTTCGTCTTGGAATTACTGCAGAGTAGATCTGCAAAATTTTGATGCGCATCTTTTCCTTGCATAAGAAAGGAAAAGATGCGCATTTTTCTTACTTTTATCAGATACCCTATCACAGTAAAGTGCTGTTTTTCTCGCTTTCGCGACCTTTATCTATTTTCTTGGTCCAGTTGGCACGCCGCTTGCTTTGCACAAGGCAGTACGCGAACTTTTCGCAGCAAAAGAAAAGGAGGTAACCGAGTGAAAAACAAAGTTGCAATTATTGGAGTCGGGACACAAGGGAGCATGATCGCATTCCGCAATGCCGTTTACGGCAAGGAGGTCACGGCATACAGCCGCAACCTTTCATCCCGCGAACGCTGTGCCGAACGTATTGAACGCTTTCTGGAGTTCTACGTTCAGACTGGTCGCCTGATGCAGGCGGAAGCTGACCAGGCCAGAGCACGCATTACCTACGCTTCCACATTGGAGGAGGCATGCAAGGATGCGTATATGGTTATCGAAAATATTCCGGAGATACTTGAGCGCAAGCAGGAAATGTTCTGCCGCCTTGCAGAGATATGCGATGATGATGTGCTGCTCAGCTCGAACACCTCGTCCTTGCTCATGAGCGAGATATGCAAGGATATTTCGCCCGCACACCGAGCGCATACCTTTCAGGTCGACCACGACGACCCGGTACGCAACAGTTATGTGGAAATGATGTGGAACAGTGCCACCTCTGAGGAGACCAAGGCCGCCGCACTCGACCACTATCACACCATCGGCTTTGAGCCGATCATCACTGAGCGCGAGATCAAGGGTTATTCGATCAACCGTGTTTGGCGTGCAGTGAAAAAGGAATGCCTGAAACTTTGGGCCAACGGATACATCACTCCATCTGAGTTCGACCGCGGCTGGATGAGCGAATGGCACACCGACATTGGTCCATTCAAACTGATGGACCTTATCGGGCTTGATACCATACTCAATATCGAATATTCCTACTTTAATGCCAGCGGCGACGAGAGCGACCGCCCGCCCAAGGCGTTCGAATCCTTTGTCAAGGACGGCAACCTCGGTATGAAAACCGGAAATGGTTTCTACAGCGGCTACGACACACAGGGCGGCAACCTTACCGTTGGCAAAATGAACAAGGGCGACGCTTGATCCATCCACTTTACTGATTTTAAAAGGGAGAATTATCATGGAGAAAACCGTATCACGCAACCTGTCCAAATTCTTGATTTTTTCTATTATCGGTATCCTCTACTTTTTCGTTCCTCTGGCGCCAACAGCTTCAGGGGGACGGGCGACCTGGCTGGTGCAGTCCGTTAACCTGATTAAGGGTGTGCTCAAACCCTATCTTTCCTATATTGTCCTGCTTTTTGTTGGCACGTTGCTCATCGGCTGCATCGTCGCCAAGCTTACAGATAAGTGTCCGCTCTTTACCCGCCTTTACGGCTCCGTAAAGGTCTACTCGATCGTGCTTTATGTGATCGGCTTTCTCTTCGCACTGATGGTCACATTCCAGTTTGGCCCCTCGCTGATCCTCGATAGTGCCGTCGGCGGTGATGCGTTAGCCGTCAGCAAGACCGTCATCATCACGATCATCGTCGCAGGCCTTTTCGTTGTCTTTGTCACAGACTTCGGACTGCTTGAACTCATCGGTGCACTGATCGAGCCGCTGATGCGCCCGGTGTTCAGGGTTCCCGGCTACGCCTCTCTCGACGCTGTGACCTCTTTTGTCGCCAATCCGACTCTCGGTATCTTTCTAACGAACCGCATCTATAAAGAAAAGCGCTATACGACCCGCGAGGCTGCGTCTATTGCTACCAACTTCAGTTTTATCAGCCTTGGCTTCTTCGCCGTTCTGGTCGAATCTGCCGGTATCCTCGAATATTATGGCGACGTTGTGCTTTGGAGCTTTGTGCTCTCGTTCGTTATGGCCGCCATTATGGTGCGTATCCCGCCTCTGAGCAAACTACCGGATACCATGTACGACGGTACACCCCGGCCCACCGAAGAGAGCGTCCACTACAGCGCAGCCTTGATCAAAAACGCCTTTATCACTGCCGCTGAAACTGGTAACCGTGTTGAGATCGGTAAGACTTTTAAAAAGGTGCTCACCGATGTGCTGATCTTCGCGCAGAAAATCAGTGCCTACATCATGTGCATCTATGTTCTGGCCATGTTACTTGTCAAGGGTACGACGCTGACAAGCTATCTCGGCATTCCGCTTGTTCCCATCCTCAACCTGCTCGGTATCCCCAACGCCTCTGAGATCGCCCCGTCCTTCATTCTCGGCCTTGCTGAGGTAGCGCTGCCCTCGGCGTACATCGGTGGACTGAGCATCGCTCCCGCTGCCGCATTCTTTGTCGTCACCGTTACCGCGCTGCAGATCATGATGTTTTCCAACAGCATGCCCTCCATTCTGGAGTCCGATATTCCCCTCGGTCTCGGCAAGCTGATCCTCATTTTCTTCCTGCGCACCTTGATCGCTATGCCGCTTGTGGCAATCGTCACACACCTGATCTTCTGATCGTGCAATGGACCGGAGGGATACTCTATGGATCTGACACTATATCAGCAGGAGATGCTCGACGGACGGTTCGGCAAGGGTAAGGCAATGGCGATGCGCATTCAGGTGGCTATCGGTGATGGGTTCCGCGCACAACGGATGGTTCCTATTACACGTGCACATGTTGCACTCAGTGCGCAGGAAGCCGATACATGGTTTGCCCGTAAGCTGCGCGACGCCGGGGCCGTCTGTGCGATTCCGCCCACTGTCAATCCAGGTTACTGTCTCAAGCTTTTTGAGCAGTTGGGTTATATCAACGCAAAGAGTTCTGCCCTTATGCGCGAAACACATGAGGTTTATCGCGATTTGGGGGCAAATCTTACTTACAGTTGTACGCCATACCTATTCGGCAACATTCCCCGGTACCGCGAAACGGTTGCGTTTTCCGAAACAAGTGCCACGGTTTATGCAAACTCTGTACTCGGCGCAAAAACAAATCGCGAAAGCTCTGCCAGCGCTTTGTGCGCTGCCATCACCGGCTATGTACCGGAATACGGCATGCTGCTGGATGAAAACCGCTTGGGAACTATCCTCGTTCAGGTGGATACGCCGCTTGAGGACGAATTTGACTTTGCCCTGTTAGGCCTCAACGCTAAGCACATCGGCCGCGGTGTTCCAGTCTTTACCGGCATTGCATCTGAGCGCGTATCGACAGAGGACTTGATGGCGCTCGGCACACAGCTCAATGTCGCAGGCGTTGTCGATCTTTTCCACATGGTCGGCGTTACCCCAGACGCCTCTGATCTTTCTCGCGCATTTGGCGGTCATGAGCCCGAGCACACCGTGACTATCACGCGTACAGAGTTGGACGAGCAGAGAAAGCTTCTGATTCCTGCCAGCACCGATCGCATTGACTTTGTCATGCTTGGCTGCCCCCACTACACCTATCGCCAGATATGCCGTGCCGCCGCACTGATGGAGCGTACGCCGCCCAAAGTTCCCGTCTGGATACTGACCTCTGCAGCAAATACTGCGCTGGCCGAAGCCAACGGACTTGCACAGCAGCTTGCCCGCTGCGGCACGCAGCTCGTCAGCGATACCTGCGTTGACGAGCACTCCTGTTGGGGGCATCTCGCCGGACAGCGCGGTGTGACGGATTCTCCTAAATGCGCCTATTATATGCGTTCGTTCGGTGTGGAACTCGCTGTGCGCGATGTTAAGACCTGCCTTGAATGGGCAGGGAGAGGAGGGATCGAAGCATGAAGCAGACTTTTCGCTGCCACACCATCTCATCTGGTTATGCCGCAGGCGAGGCCTTGCTTTCCCGCGACCCAGTGCTGTTTTACCAAACAGATTTCACCACTGGCGTTTTCCGCGAACCGGGACATGATCTTGAGGGAAAATGCATCGCTGGCAAGATCATCATCTTTCCCGGCGGTAAGGGGAGTTCCGTTGTACAGGCAGACGGTATGTACAAGCTCGATACAGCAGGTCTTGCTCCCTGTGGATTGATCGTTTCCTGCCTTGATACTGTGCTGGTCTCCAGCGCGATCATCATGGAAATCCCCATGGTGGATGATGTCGATCCTCTCTTTTACGAGAGGGTCAAGGAGGGCGACCACATTATCCTTGACGCGACCGGAGGCACTATTACAATCGATTGCCCTGAATCGCAATAAATTTGGCGCGGATGGGTTGAATAATGCCAGCGACTGGGACTACGAGCTATGCTAGGGTGTTTAGGTAGCGTCGACGGTAGGCTCTGTCCGCAACAGAAAGTCGAAGAGGCGTCGATTCCCGTAATGCTGTAAGCGGTATACTATCCACGACTTTTTCATAGCTAAACCTCCTGTTCCAATTTGTTATCTTCCGTCCCCCCCGCCGCAGCGGGCTGCGGGAATGCAGAAGAAACTATCATCCCTTTCTTCTGCATTTCCGCCCAAAAGGAAGTCTGTGCCATGCACCCGCACAGGCTTCCTTTTGCATTTTCAGAGCAGGCATGACAAGCTGCCTTTTGCAGTTTGTATATGCACCTGCGAGGAAAATGAGGGATTGCAAAGGGAACATCTCTTTGCCGCGGGGTTTCCAATAGGGGCGCGAGCTGCCCTGTTGGCACACGATTTTGCTCTGCAAAGTCTAGTGTGTTATACCTTTGCTTCCGGCTGACGCGGAAAAGGGGTTGGCAGCGTACTCTGCGGTGCGGTAGAGTGTGGCGACAAACGCTTTTTCGCGGCAGTAGGACAGGCGGATTTTGTGACGGGGGGGTTACGGCACAAACGCAGGATTTTTGAGAAGCAAAATCCGACTGGCCGGAAAAGGAGGCAGAGGTATATAAAGCCCCCGTCCCGCCGCAGCGTTGTGCACTAAAACCACCATGGCAGCTCCAGCCAGAGGTTGTCCATCGCCTCGCCTTCCAGCTTCTTTGCCCTTTTCTCGCTGAGATGAAAATGAATCGCTGTGCCGATCAGCGTGTGCCCAATATCGTCCGTAAAACCATGACGGTACAGAAGATACGTCCGCTCCCGCTCGGAGATTTGCCCCAAGCCCTCGTACAGCTCCCGCAAGGTCTCTCTTTCCTCACAAACCTGTTCCGGAGATTTGGCGGCGATGTCGGCAACCGCCTCCATGCGCAGCAATCGCTCTTCGCCGGGGAGAACTTCATCCAGCCGGACTTTTTGAAGCCCCGGTCCATTCTCGGAATCGATCATTCGCTGCTCGTATCGGGAGAATGCGTCCCGAACCAGGTCGGTCATGGCGTTTCGGATGAACGGTGCGGCATAGGTCAGGAACTTGACGCCGATGCGCTGATCGTAGGTGGAAATTGCCTTCCATAAGCCGATGCAGCCCTCCTGCTTGAGATCGCCGCTTTCGATGCTGAGATCGCTCTCCGCCAGATTGGATTTGAGGAAAATCTCACTGGCTGTTTTGCGGATGAAGCCGGAATTGTGCTCCAGAAGCAAATCGGCGGCACGGGCGTCTCCCTTCTGAGCCAGCGCGCAAAGCTGCTCATTGGTCATGCTGTTCGGATTCATCGCTTGCCGCCGTTCCGGTCATGGAGAGGAACAACTTCCTGACCTGTACCGTGTCAATACCGGGCAGATGGGAAACAGAGGCCGCCACCGCGTCCGCAACCTGCTCCTTCGTGATTTTTCGGTTCAGCTTTTGACCGCCCTTGGTCAGCTCCGCATAGATGCCCTTCATCGCCTGCGCCGTAAGCTGGCGCGTGGGCGGCATCTCTGCCTCGGCCTCCTTTTTCACGGCGCGGACAGCCTTCATGAAGGAGTTTTGGATGGAGCTCAAATCTGCCTGATCGATTGGCGTCCGCAGGCTTTTGACCTCATCTGCGGCCTGCGGCGATGCGCCCAGCATGGACGAAACCATCGAATAAAGCTGATTCTGCGCGGCAAATCCGGCGGTCAGCTCGTTGTCCAGATATCGAGCGATCTGGTATGTGGTATCGGCAAACTGCGGATTTTCCAGAAGGTAGCTGACGATTTTGGGGTTGACCTTTTGCGTGTAGAGATTCCGCGCCGCTTCGACGGAGAGGCCAATCTCCGAAATATCGTAGTTTTTGCGATCCGGCTCATCCACCTCGCCCAAGAGGAAGTCGGTGGACACCTCAAATGCGCGGGCGATGTGGATGATATTTTCGTCACCCAGCTTGTCCGTCTTGCCGCTGATGAAGCGGCTCAGCGAACTTTCCGAACAGCCGATTCTTGTGGCAAGCTCGGCCTGCGTAACCTTCCGTTCCTTCAACAGATCCCAAATGCGGTCACGGACAGCCGCGGGGAGAAATACCGATTCGTTGCTCATGAACATATCGCCTCCGATTCCAGTAAAAATCCTGCGCCAAGCAGATATTGTAAATTCAGTATAGCACATACTCTGGCCAAAATCTAGTACAAATGTTCTATAATCGCTTCGTGAAATGACTTGAATATTCTCTCGACAAAAGCCTCCCGTGCTCTTGCATTTTTGCAAGAAAGCAGGAGGCTTTTACTATTTGCTTGCATAAGTGCCTGATTTCGTCGGTCTAAGACCTTTTCTCCGTATATTCAGGTGACAAGGAAAAATTGTCAGAAAATTTGAAAGGAGAAAATGCCTATGAACCTATTTGAAGCCGTGAAGGCTGCCGTCACCCCGCGCATGGCGGCAGAGCGGTACGGGCTGCCGATCCGGCAAGGCAGCATGGTCTGCTGCCCCTTCCACGCCGACCGCACGCCCAGCATGAAGCTGAACGAGGACTACTTCTACTGCTTCGGCTGCGGGGCAAGCGGCGATGTGATCGACCTTGCGGCAAGGCTGTTCGGCCTGAGCGGCTATGAGGCGGCGAAGAAGCTGGCGGCGGATTTCGGCATCACTGAGCAGAAGCCGTCCATTCTCGCAAAGCTACAGCGCGGGAAATCGCAGGCGGAAGCCGAGCGGCGCTGCTTCCGCGTGCTGGGAGACTACCTGCGCATCTTGCAGGACTGGAAGACGAATTGTGCCCCGCAATCGCCGGAGGACGGCATCGACCCGCGCTATGCGGAGGCCTGCCATATGCTCGAGCGCATCGGGAATATGCTGGACATTCTGGCCTGCGGCACGCCGCAGGAGCGCGCCGAGGTGGTGGCCGACTTGCAGAAGGACAACCGGCTGGCGCTGATGGAATCGCGAAACCGACAGCTCAGGGAGGAAGCACATGGAACGAAATGAGCCGCCCCGCTGGATGCAGGACAAGCACTTCAACGAAGTCCTGTTCTGCGAGGACTTTCTATCGGCGCACCCGATGGTCTGCGTGGATGGCAGCTTTTTCACCGTGGAGGGCCGCGTCACGGACGAGGAGGGCATCCGCAAGCAGATCTATGAGATGCTGCGCCCGCATTTTACGAGCGGCACGGCCCGCCGCGCCACCACTCTTCTGGAAACGCTCAGGCTGGAAGCCTACACGCCGGAGCTGCCCATTCAGGAGGATCGCATCCACGTTGCCAACGGCACGCTGTTTCTCAATGGCGAGTTTCGTGCCGAAAAAGAATTCTGCCGCAACCGACTCCCAATCCGATATGAGCCGAGCGCGCCGCAGCCGGAGACATGGCTGCGGTTTTTGTCCGACCTGCTGGAAGCGGAGGACATTTTGACCTTGCAGGAATACCTCGGCTACTGCCTGATTCCGACAAACCGCGGGCAGGTGATGATGCTGCTCAAGGGCAACGGCGGCGAGGGCAAGAGCCGCATCGGCGTGGTGATGCAGAAGCTGCTCGGCAGCAACCTGAAAAACGGCAGCATCGCCAAGGTGGAGCGCAGCCCCTTCGCCAGAGCCGATCTGGAGCACGAGCTTTTGATGGTGGATGACGACATGAAGCTGGAGGCGCTGCAATCCACGCACTATCTCAAGTCCCTCATCACCGCCGAAATGCCGATGGACTTAGAACGCAAGGGCGAGCAGAGCTATCAGGGCAAGATGTATGTCCGGTTTCTTGCCTTTTCCAACGGCGATCTGGAATCGCTCTACGACCACTCGGACGGCTTTTACCGCCGTCAGCTCATTTTGTCAGTGAAGAAAAAGCCGCTTGATCGCGAGGACGACCCCTTTCTCGCGGACAAGCTCTGCGGCGAGATCGAGGGCATCTTCCTCTGGTGTCTCGAAGGGCTGCGCCGTTTGCAGGCCAATAACTTCCGCTTCACCGAAAGCTCGCAGACGAAAGCAAACCGTGAGGATGCGCGCCGCGAGGCCGACAATGTGCTGCTGTTCCTGCGCTCTGAGGGCTACATCCGCCTGAAGGCCGATAGCGCCATCCCGTCCGCCGCGCTGTACAGCATCTATTGCCTGTGGTGCAGCGACAACGCCTACAAGCCGCGCTCCGCGCGGACGGTGAGCATGACTCTCAAAAAGCACGCCGACGAGTTCGGCTTGGAGCACGACAATCACATCCAGAACGCCCTCGGCAAGCGGGTCAACGGCTTCTGGGGCATTGAGGCGCTGGTCGCGCCGCCGGTTGTATGAGCTCAGACACGAAATTCTCCATCCCATCCATCCCAAGCATCCCAAAAACCCCGGATGGATGGGATGGATGGGATAGATGTTTTCAAGTTCAACGGTGAAGGAGGATGCAATGGGAAGAATCTATTATAAGGAGCTGCCGCTGTTTCACTTGTACGACAGCGACCTGACCTGCACGCAGAAGCTGCTGATGACTCTGCTTCTGGTGGCTCGGTACGACATTTACGATCTGAGCTGCCTTGCGCGGATGCGCCCGGAGGACGTGGCCGCCGATCTGGCAGCGCTGAAACGGAAGGGGTATCTGCAAGACAGGTGAAAACCGGAAAGAAATTTGCGCGGCGGCGAAAGGATTTTGCGAAACCGCGCTGCTCGGAACCGCGCACCAGCTTCACGGATGCGCGTGGGGCTGCACGGAACTCTGCGAAGTCACGCGGTTTCGGAAAGTCGATCCCCCTCACTTACGAAGAAGGCATCGACCGCCGCGTTTCCAGCGGATTTGAGGAAAACAGGATATTACGCCAAACAGCGAAGCGGGTTTTCGGAAACGCAAACCCGCTTCGCTGTTTTCATCACGAAAAACAGGAGGTTTTTATGAGCATCAGAAATGAGATCAAGGCGCAGATCGTCCGCGCCGGATTTACCATGCAGGAGGTCGTTGGCCGGCTGGCCGAGGAATATGACTGGAGCGACAGCGTTTCCAATTTGTCCGCAAAATTGCAGCGGGAGAGCATCCGCTATAAGGAGGTTATGGAGCTGGCCGACGTGCTGGACTGCGACATCGTGTGGGTGAAGCGAGGGGATCGCCGATGAAAGCGCAGTACGCCATTCTCCGCTTTGCCAAGTACAAGGGGCCGGAGATCGGGCACATCGAGTCCCACAACGAGCGCACCAAGGAGAAATACGCCAGCAATCCCGATGTGGACACGTCCCGCAGTCACCTCAACTTTCATCTGGTGACGCCGCAGCGCAAATACCGCACCGAGGCGGAAAAGCAGATCGCGGAGGCGGGCTGCCGCACGAGATCGGACAGCGTGCGCGTGGTGGAGGCGCTGGTGACGGCCAGTCCGGAGTTCTTTAAGGGCAAGAAGAAAAGCGAGGTCAAAGCCTATTTTCAGGAAGCGCTGGGCTTTATCCAAGAGCATCAAGACCCGAAAACGATCATCTCCGCCGTGGTGCATATGGACGAGAAAACGCCCCATATGCACCTTTGCTTCGTCCCGTTGACGGAGGACGGGCGGCTCAGCGCCAAGGAAATCGTCGGCAACAAGAAAAAGCTGACGCACTGGCAGGACAGGTTCTGGGAGCACATGGTCAAAAAATACCCCGATCTGGAGCGCGGCGAAAGCGCCAGCGAAACCGGGCGCAACCACATCCCGCCGCGGCTGTTCAAAGAGGCTGTCCACCTGAACCGGATGAAGGAGCAGATCATGGCGATTCTGAACGACACCAATCCGTTCAACAAGAAGGCCAAGCTGGACGAACTGGAAGCGCTGCTGGGTAAGTACGTTCCCGGCGCGGAGGATCTGCGGACAAAGCTCAAGAAGTATGACTTCGCGTATAAGGCGCTGACCGCCGAGAACGCGGCGCTCGAAAAGCAGCTGGGCGCTGCCTCCAAGGAAAGCATTCTGAAAAAATTGGAAATCAACGAAAAACTCCGGGAGCTGGACGAGCTGCACCGCATGGTGGACGTCCTGCCGCCGGAGATTTTGCAGGCGGCCAAGCAGGTGTCCGCGCATAAGCCGCAGGAAAGATGAGGAAACTAAGGGTATTGAAGGAGGTCGGTTCTATTTGGAGATGAACGTCAGGGACGATCAGAAGCTTGTTGAAATCTGGCTGACGAATGCAGAAAAAATTGACCCCGTCCTGCGGGAGGGGCTGAAAGAGATTTACGCCAAGTATAAGACGAAGAAATACATGGTCGCCGTGTTCGAGTCCGGCAAGGGCGATCTCTACGAGAACACGCGGGATCTGCTGCTCTTCAACCGCCGCCGCAGCGCCGAAAAGGCCGTGCAGCAGGCGAAAAAGCAGAGGGCCGTGGGCATGGAGCGGTAAGCCGCGGGCGGAAGGGAGCAATCCCTTCCGCCCGTTTTCTTTTTTGCCTGAAAGGCTTTATGGTTGCAACAAGGATATTGATACCCGAACTAAAACAATTCCTGTAAAACTGTGTACTTCCGCTATAGCGTTCACGGTGATTAACAACCCTTCTGTTGTTCTGCGGAACTCTATGTGATATATTCACCATCCAAGCTCGCCAATATACTTGAAAGATCCTCCTCACGGCCCTTTGACCACATGTTTTGCAGGGAATCAATCGTGCTTTCAAGTATATCATCAGGTGTTCCATGAGACAAATATGTAATCGGTGCTTTCGGAGTTTTGACCCCGTACTGATAGACCATGATTTGAATCAACGCATCCCGCATTCTCCAAGTATTTTCGATGCCACAGTCTATGGCAATATACGAGGCGGATAGCGGCAGCTCACACATTCTGACCTTAAAGTTATTAGATTCCGAAAGTGACATCAAATATTCAAGCGATTTTTTATAGCGGCTTCTAAATTTTTCGTCCGAATCATTATAGTAATCTTTCGTCATTTGCTGAGCCTTATCTTTAGTAAGCATCAAGAAATTGATTTTGATACCTTGTTTCAGGCGATCCGCAAGCAATGGTTTATATGTTTCCAGCAAATTGTCTCCATAGACAACAATGATCGTGATTTCTTTTTCTGCGCGGTTTAGTATTCGCTCTAAATCATGATTTTTCGAAGAAAAGCTCGTAAAGTATGTATCAAACCTATCTTTTGCAATCTTTTTCAAACCACCAACGCCGATACGAGCTGCAACAATAACGCCAGCAGTCTCGATAATTGAACAAACAATATCGCTTCCATGTTCTTTGCAAGAGGCCCATACCGAGCTCAGAAACTCACACATCTTTTATTACCCTTTCTTATTGTCCATTATTCCATCACCCCATACCGCTTCATCAGCTCGATGCGCTCTTTGGCGAGCTTGATGGAGCCGGAGGCGCTGCTGTCTGCGCCGGACTGTTTCTCGCTGGCATAGTGCGCGAGGCGCTGCGCCCACGCGACCGGCAGCAGGTACGGGCGCTTTTTGAGGTAGGGATAGTTCCGCTCCAGATACTCGCGCTTGGGGAACACCGTGCTCAGGACGCCGCTCTTCTCCCCCGTCTGGCTGGCCTTGACGGCGTTCAGCGTAACGGTGGAGGAATGGAGGCGCGTTAGGTCATTGGAGCCGTACACACCGCCGCAGAGGGTGTCGTGCAGCAGCGGCTCCACGTCAACCGCCTCGCTCCACGGCGCGGGCAGGTCAAAGTCAATGCCGAGATAGTCTCTGGCAATGCGGAACGCTGCCGCAGCAAAGGTCGCCGCATGGACGCTCTCACACTGCTCGTGCAGGCGCTGCCAGTCGATCTCCCCGTGATACGCCCGCGCCCACAGGCCGATGTCACAGAACTGCCGCAGCCCGATGCCGCTGCGGACGAAGTGCTTGTAGGCGTGCAGAAGCAGGTACAGCAGATGCTCGTGTGGCGGCATGGTGAGAAGGCCGTCGATTTCAACGGGGTTGAGGTCGGCAAAGAAGTGGTTCAATTCGTCATGTGCATCTTCGGCAGAATCAAATAAATGCCGATGCAGCTCGATCTAAAGCGGGCTGCCGTCTTTCGTGTAGGGCACCTCGTCCGCCGTGGGAAGCTCATCTGCCGGGGTGTCGGTGGTTAGACCGTTTGCAAGAAGCTGCCTATGGCAGGCCATAAACTCCGCGTCGGAAATGTAGAGGTCGTCGTCCGAGCTGATGCGGTGATCTCGCAGCGGATAGAGGCGGCTGCAAAGCTGACCCTTGACCACGATGGGGTGCAGCCCTGCCGCGCGGAGCTTTTGGTAGAGGTCTGCAAACTCCGATGCCCGCATGGTCTGGTGCAGCACCTGCGCGATGACCTGCTGCTTGACGGCGGCGAACAGCGCCGCGTTTTCCGCAGCGGCGGGCGTTTTGCGGGCGGCCTCGAAGAGGATCGGCAGCAGCTTCTGCTGATTGGCCAACGTGAAAATGGCAGGCCAGATCACCTTTTCGGCGGGCAAATCACCGCCGGAGATGGCAGCTTTGGCGATATGAAGAAATTGTCTCTCCGTGGCGGTCAGGGTCATGTTCGTGTGTCAAGCCCTTTCTTTGTGTTTTTCGATGGCGTGAGCGGCAAGCAGCGACGCAGCGCCGAGAAACGCGCCCAAGGTGTTGCAGATCACATCGTCCATCTCCGCCATGCCGGGAGCGTAGCGGTACTGGGCACACTCGATTCCCGCGCTGAGCGTCGTGAGGATGATTCTAAGCCAGCGGTGCCACTTTCGCGGCAGGGCGTTGGAAAGCGTCAGCCCCAGCGGGAAGAAGAGGAAGACGTTCATCAGCATCTCGCGGTAGAGTTCGGGCTGCTGCCGCGCGGCGGTCAGGGAGGCAAAGGGGGCGAGGATCAGACCGGTGCCGCCCTCGGCGCGGCTGAATAAGGTTGCGTAGAGGATGGTGGCGGTTATCAGGAGCACCAGCACAAGGTTTCCCCACCGCCAGTGCCTCGCCCCCACGTGGGCAGGCAGCGCACCCCAAGCGGCAAGAGCCAGCGCCATAAAGGTGATAATGCCGATGAACGAACGGGTGTAGATGTAGTGAAGCATCAACGCAATTTTCCTCGAACCGGTGCAATTACGCGGTCTTTTACAATGCTGCGGAAGTAGGCATACTCTTCGCAGCGGCGATATGCCAGCCAGAATATGGCATTGGGCACAATCGCCGTGACCATTGTCATGACCGCAAAACGCAAAACCGTTGTTGCAGAAGATAGAACTACATGCCGGATCGTCAGCATGGCAATCAAAACAGCTGTGAGTAGGAGAACTCTCCTGAAATAACGGGCGAAGAAAGGCTCACACGAGACTTCAAACCCATACCTATGGAGAATAAGCGGATCGTACCACAGGCTGATTGCTGCCCGCGACAAAAATGTGGCAAACAGAACGCCAAAAACGCCCCACAGTCTCCCAAGAACGATTGAGAGAACTATATTCAGAATTGCCACAAGAATTGGTCTGAACTTTCCCTGCTTAAATAGCCCCAGTGTTGAACGGAACACCCAAAGCGTGTTCATATAGCCTGCCACAAAGAAGTTGATCGCAATCGCAATCGATATGGGAAGCCCCAGCACAAATCGGCCACCCGCCCATATCTGTACAAACGGATCTAACAATGTGACCAGCGCAATAAAGCTGAACCCATACAACCAAAAATTCAGGAATTCAACTTTCTTGAATAGTGCATAGCCCGCATGTTTATCTTCCGTCGCAAAAAAGTTTCCAAGGCTTCCTGTGATAGCCGCTGTTATCTGACAAAGCACACTTGTAACGGAATCGCATATGAGCGTATAGTTTGACAGTCGCCCGACCCATAAAACACCGACAACGGCAGAAATGATAATGTTATCCGTTCCATTCAGCGCAACATGACCGACTTTTGTCAGAAAAAGGGCACCTGTATCTTTCAATAGCTGCCGTTTTTCATCTCCATTCAACCTATCATTCTTATATTTCGATATTTCCGGATATCGTTTTTCTGCCAAATGTGCTACATAGGCATTAACACAAAGCGTTCCCGCAAGTTGAATTAGAAGATAACTCAAGTAGGCTCTAAACAGCAGGAGCAATAAAACTTGCAGTGCCGTTTGAATAATCGCAATGGTATTCCGGGCATTCGTTTGCACATATTCTTTTTGATCTGCTAAAAAAAGTGTTCCCTTGCAGGCCGCAAAGCAATATGACAAGCCGGAGTTCAAAAGGAAAATTATATAGTACAGTGTTAACCATGGGACATCTGGCTTATCCTTGATGATGACGTCCATGAAAGGGATAATGCAAACGCCTATCCCCACGATTGCCATTCCCACCGCAAAGTACGCTTTTTTATAGAAATAAAGAAGCTCCGCAACTTTCTGATAATTCTTTTTAGCCATTGGCTCGTACATGTGATAAACCATCGCTGAGCCAAAGCCTAATTCCGCAAGGGAAAGAACCGTCAGAATGTTACTGTATAATCCATTCACACTAAGGTAGGCTTCATCCAAGCAGTGAATGAAAATAGTTCTAACCGCAAAATTAAGAATAATTGTGAGCATTCTTCCCAGCAAGCCCGTTGCCAAGTTAAGTGCAGAATTCTTCAAACGGCTGTTTCCCATTGAGTCAATCTCCAAATCTCCTAATAAAGCGGTTTTCCTTTTCCTTGCAGGGTATACCAAGCATAGCGCAGGAAAAACCTGAACTTACGCTTTGCTTTTTGCAGCAGCGTCTCCTGAAAAAAAGTCTCAATTGCTCTTTCTAAATCATACCTCTCTATATAGGCATAAAACGCAGTTCTCTGCGCCCCTTCATCAAAAGATGTAAGCAAACTTTGATTGTATTTCAGGATTTTATCAATTTCAAACTGGCGACGAATAGTCTTGCTTCTGTTCAAAAAGAGAGTTCCTTTTTCTGAATTTACAATGACCGCCGAAAGGCCGTTGTTGTCATCCATATCCGGTATCGAAATCTCTGCACCCCAGAGGTCTCCAATTGTCAGGTCGCTGCCACTTTTAAAACCCCGAAACTGACAAGAAAAACAGCTTTCTTTTAGTGTCACGCCCCGAAAATAGCCTTGCATATATGTATCAAACGTCATGGGTTCCGAATGGACTCTTCCATTTTCAAACTCCATTCGTACAGAGCTATTATGCCAGCCCTTCTTCTTGTTACGAAACTCCATTCTTGTAAGCTTTGCGCCATATTTCCTTTCCTGCATACCAATATACGTTTGCAGCATATGGTCGCTGGGAATCCCATGGCAGATCAACTCCACAAGAAGCAGATTCGGATACTCTTTTCCAAGAAATGTGCGCAGTCCTGCGACCTGGCAGGGGCACCCACTGAACAGCACCTTTTCTCCAGCGTTGAGTTTCTCTTTAATCTCACGGTAGCAATACCCAACGTCGCTTTGTGCATACTTGGAACCCATCATCCGCAGAATATCTTCCTTGGCATTGGAAAGGATGTGCTTGACATGAAACTCGTCATCAAACACCGCGCCGCATACGTATCCGCCATCGCAGAGCATTTGATCGGCAAGCTCATAAAATACACCGCCTGAGCTGCTGCGCATCCGCATAGGGTCATTCTCGCTTTTGGCTGCAAAGGCTACAGGATACCCCTCATCAGGTTTTCCTTTGTTCCCCAAAATTGGACAAGCCTTTTCACATCGGTTGCAATGAATGCAAATGTCTTCTTTGATCTGAGGATATCTAAAATCCAGATGCACCTTGTTCAGGCTGATCGCATCTACCGGGCAAGCATTTATGCAAGCGCCGCAGATCGCGCATTCTTGAATAGAAACCTTGTCAATCATCTCTCCCCGTCCCTCACCACTTCGTCTATATAGGCCTTTGCGTGGTCGATCTCGCCCTTCAGACATCTGCGAACCGACGCCCAATCCGTGTCGAACGGAATATCCGTTTTCGTTGTCACCATATGGTCGGATAACCCAAGCATGGCGGTAAAATCGCGCATCCGCGTGTTGATCTTCTCCGTGCGCTCCACGACGGCGAATTCCTTCTCAAATATCACCGAAAACGCCGTTGCATGGAAGGAGTTGGAAAGCACAAAGGCCGCGTTCTGCATTAGACCCAAAAACGCCTCCGGTCCGCAGAGCGGGAAGCAGCGTTCGGCATACGGAAGCTTGAAGACCGAGTAGATATGCAAGCCTCGTTCCGCCGCAATTCTCTCCGCCAATTTACAAATGGCGGCACTTTTTTCGCAGTCATACACTATCAGGTATGGTTTCTTGCAGTGTTCCGGCTTTTCGGCCATCGCCTCCCATTGCGCCCGTTCGAGCAAAAACACCGGGTCAAGGACGGTCGTAGCATTTTGAATGCCCAGTGAGTTTAATACGGATATGCCAGACTGTTCACGCACGGCAATATGCTGCAATCGGCGCAGATACTGCGCCGTCACATTATGCAATTCCTCCGGGAACTCGTCCACAGCAAAGCTGGCCGCGTAGGATGCGCGAATGCCATGCAGCGCAAAATCCAGATAGAAGGCAGGGTCTTTCCCGTTCGGGAACAGCGGATTCCATATCTGATCGCTCCCCGCGAAAAAAACATCCGCCTCAGGAGGATCGGCCTGTAGTTCTTCATTGGAGGTATATCGTCTGGTCAGGTCGAGGTGCTTGGCTGTGAAGCTGTCAAATGTCTTTTTTCTCGGCAACGCATGAAGCCTTTCCGGGAGCTTCGCTAAAAGATATGCCTCGCGGACAAAAGGCTTATCGTACTTGGGATTACCGACAACATCCAGCCTGTAATGCTTCGAGAGGTAATCCGGCTTATAGTCGATGATCTTTACATCATGCCCCAGCGATTTCAAATAGGTTTGCAGGGCATACGCCTGCAGGGATGCCCCGACGTTATAAACATCGTGACAGGTGATCGTACGAATTTTCATGACTTGCCCCTTCTCCTCATTCTCCGCCATATCCGTCCCAGCTTTGCTCTGATCCGCGTTCTCTTCGGCAGCCAGCTCATCGAATACCAGTGGATGGAATAGGTGTTCTCCGTTTTTGTCAGCCTGCCTGTCACACTGTCCAGCGGGTCATTTTTTTAGCCATCTAAAACAATCCACGCCAAATATTCGATGAAACACTCTAGTGATTCGGGAACGCAACCGAACAGTTTGCGGCAACCATGATTTATTGAACCAGTGAATTGCCGCAGTGTTATCAGTTCTCCGCAGCACGCCTGTCTCATTTTCAAACGGGCAGAAGAAATCTGATGGATAAAATGTAAACTCCGCAACCGTCTGGAGCTTTCCATTTAGCTCCAATCCGTGTGTAAGCATAATATTGGTAATGGACACGCAATTTGTTGTCGTATCTTGAGAACCATCATCATTTAGGAAGTGCTTGCCCGTGTAATAGTCTAGTAGCTCATGAATGATTGGAACTCCTTTTTCAGAGGCCATAATTCCTGTCGGTACACAACGTGTAGACTCAAAGCCAGAGAATGCTTTGCAGGACAAAAACTCTTCCAGCGGGCGCACAACTTCAACGTCCGTGTCCATATAAATGCCACCGCATGTATACATCGCATACAGTCTTACGTAATCTGTAACAAACGCGTATTTTTTACTTGCATAAGCTTCCTCGACATATGGACAGCAATGGATATTAAAGTTGTCCTCGTTCCACTCGCGGAGCTCAAAATCCGGGCAGAATTTCTTCCAGCTGGCGATGCACTTCTTGGCAAGCTCCGGCTTTTCGCCGCGGCCAAACCAGCAGTAGTGGATGATTTTTGGGATCATGGGTCAGTCCTCCATCAGCGCATAGATCTTCCCGACCTCCGTGCTGTTCGTATAATCTCTCTTTGCGCAGTTCTCTGACAGCTGCTGCATCCGGGCAGGGTCGCGCAGCAGCGCGGCAATTCCAGCAGCGCAGCCTGCGTTATCCATGGGGACGATCGCGCCGTCCACCCCATCCTCCAGCTGGCTGCCGGAGGTGGCGTAGTCCGTAATGACGACAGGCTTTCCAAGAAGCTGCGCCTCGCGCACGGTGACGGCCTTGCCCTCGTAGCGGGAGGGCTGCACATACAGGTCACAGGCGCGCATATAGGGATAGGGGTTATCCCGCTTGCCGAGGATGATGACACGCTCCCGCATCCCGGACTCGGCGATTTTCTGGCGAATCAGCGGCTCATCGCCGCCATAGCCGATGAGATACCATTTCACGTCAAGGCCGCCCGCCACCAGACGGCGGCAGATGTCTGGCACATTGTCGAAGTTCTTCGCCTCGCAGAAGCGGCCAACGGAGAGCAGGGATATTCCGTCACCCGTGGGTATATCGGTCTGTGGCATTGTCGCCTGCTTGCACGTCAGCTCTCGGGGCAGGATGTTCTCCACCGTCCGAACCTTCTGCGCCAGCTCCGGGAAGACGCTCTGAAAGCTCTCGGACGCTTGATCGGACACACCGCAAATGGCATCATAACCCTCCCACATGGCAAGCTCCGCCGAGCGGTCGAAGGTCAGCGCCGTGTAGTCCGTGTGGATCCACGCCACGTATTTCTTCGCCCTCACCCGCTCCCGCGCAAAATAGTGCGGCGTCAGAAAGCTGATGGCAAGATCATAGGTTTTGTCGGAAATCTGCGGCATATTTGCCAAGGTAAACCTGTGGCTGTAGGTCAGCGCGGTGACGGACGGCTTGCCGCTGGGGTGTTTCTTGTTGAAGCGTCTCGCGGCGAGCTTGCCTCTGAGCCGTCCGCGCAGCACGCCCAGCTGTCCGCTCTTGACGAGCGACGCCATGGGCACAGCAAGCGATGCATACTGCGGAATTTCCGGCAGGAGCTTCGTCTTGGGGTTCAGATACGGCATCAGCTCGCCGCTGTGCCGCATCAGAAAGAGGTCAACGTCGTAGCGGTCATAGTCGATGGCGTCGAGCAGCCCCAGCAAGCTGCGCTCCACGCCCCCAAGCTCCATCGCTTGGGAGAAGATGAGAATAGATGGTTTTTTCATAATATCACTTCAACAGTTTCTTAATCAGTCTTCTATATTTCCCTGCTGCGATTCGCTCTAAGAGAGCGTTGTCAATAAACTCAACATCAGTCTCCTGAATTGCTTTGCGAATCCCTGTAGGCTCCTTCTCTACAAAGTCTCTTTGCCGTACCGCTTCCTCTATCTCAAGGATGCCGCAAACTCGCTTGATTTCCTCGCGCAGCGCATCATTATCATATTTTCCGCTCAGCGCACACATTTCAAGCCATGAAAGCACAATGTTTTTCATCTCCACCGCCATCAGATACTCCACATTCTGCGGCATCGGATGGCGTTGCGCCAGTTCTTTTTTTAGGCGGTATAGGCTCAAAAAATCATCTAACATATGGGGCATGAATTTTGAGGTTCCGCCGCCGATTCGGTAGTTGTACACAACATCCGGGATAATCACCAATCTTCTTGTTTCGGGAAGCACTCTAAGCGTAACACTCAAATCCTCACCCATGAACTCGACAATCGGTGGAAAGTCAGATGCGCGCGTGATCAGCTCCGTCTGGTAAAGCTTGCCCCATAGGTTTACCGGATAATCACTTACACCGAAGCAACTTACATATACTTCGGAAAGAATTTCCGCATTCGGATATACTCTAGGGCCATCAACAGAAAGGCATGGGCTTTGAAAGCGGCTTGGAATTGTGATTTTTCGGTACACGCGGCGCATATTACCGCAGACACAATCTGCTTGCTCCTTCTCTGCTGCCGTTACCAGCTTTTCGAGTGCATCTCTCGGCAAGGTGTCATCCGAATCGCAAAAGGCGATATACTTTGCCGTCTGTGCTGCATCCGAGAAAATGCCTGTTTTTCTTGCCTCTACACAACCTTTGTTGATCTGATGGATCGCTAAAACTCGCGGGTCCTTCTGCGCAAAGGATTCGCATATAGCACCGCTGTCATCGGTAGACCCATCATCCACAAGGATTAAAATGAACTGCCGATATGTCTGCGCCAAGACAGAATATATGCATTTCGTAAGCTTCTTTTTTCCCGTGTTGTAAACAGGAATTATGACTGCAATTTTGGAGGGCATTTCTGTACGCCCGCCTTTCTCCTGATATACCCCGTCAGCATCCAGCCTGCGGGGGTGCAGAGCACCGTCAGCAGCTTTTTGGGGGATTCCCGGATATAGTTTTTGTTGCCCGCAATCTGGCTGCTGGAGCAGTAGTGGATGATATTCTTGAGCCGATACTGCCAAGTTAATCCCGGTACATCCATGATTACTCGCCGGAGTTCGGCAAAACAGCGGGGACTATTGACATACTGCTTCCAGATATTCGCCGTCATACCGTCAGGCTGATATTCCACCAAGCAAAAGCACTGGTTGACAGGATGAAACCGATACTGTTTGGACAGCTTAATGATTAAATAGTGCGGATTAAAGTTTTTCTCACCAGCAAACACAGGCATTGGAGCCACGGTGCGCAACAAGTCATTGCGCACAACATATTTTTTATCTCCCATACCCGGAACACAAAGCAGGGATGCCGCGTTGATTAGTTCGCTGTCTGGCAACTCTTTACCGATCAGGTTCCCGTTCTGATCAACATCCAAGCCAACCAGCCCTGCCGCGCCACTGCCCTTTACCTTTTGCCATTCAGCAAGGATTCGTTCTATTGCATCTTCTGGCATAGAATCATCAGAGTCGATACAGACTGACAGTTCCGTTTCCATATTGGCAATGGCGGCATTGTATCCTGTGTGTAGGCCGCCATTTTCTTTATAGATATAGCGAATGGAATACCCATTTTCACGTTTCTGCCAATCTGTTACGAGTTCTTTTGTCTGGTCTGTTGATCCGTCGTCGATGATCAGCCACTCGAAGTCCTTGCAGCTTTGACGATTCAGGCTTTCAAAGCACTTAGGTAAGATATAGGCTCGGTTATAGGTCGGAGTAAAAACAGTTATTTTCGGCATTGTCACATTCGAGCTCCTTATTTGATGAAGGCAATCTTTCCGTCTGTTGCGGCAAGGATTTCCTTCTTCTTGCTTTCGTCAAGGCCATAGCCCATACGGTACTCATCACCAAATGTGTTTGCTTCGTTCATTTGAGATTGAAATCGTGCGGCATATTCGTCCACACCGCATATTTCCTTGGCCGGAATACCGGCAACAACTGTTTTTGCAGGTACGTCGTGCGTAACAATGCTTCCTGCACCAATCACAGCATAGTCACCGATGGTAACACCGGGCAGAATTGTTGTATTGGCCCCAATAAAGACGTGGTTGCCAATATGTACCTGCCCAATTTTGGTGTATCCAAGGCTTTTCTTTGTGCTGGCATCATGCGCCATAACCGTCACGCGGATACTCATCGTTACATCATCGCCAATTGTAATTAAAAAGCAATGTGTCGGGTCAATGAAACAGCCCTGCTGGCGGTTGAAGTCCTTCCCCACCTTCATCCCGCGCTTTATCAGCACTTCAGTGGGGATCTCGCGGTTAAGAAGCATAATAATATTTCTGAAGACACTCATTTATTCGCCTCCAAATAAAACTCCTGTAGTTTTACTGCTTCTGTAGTGATATCGAAGCCGTGCGCGGCGATTTCGGCTCGATGGTCGGTGCGGGGGATGGCTCGCTTCGCAAGGATCTTCTCCGCCCACTTTTCTGCCGGAGCGGACAAGCTCTCAGAATCGACAAGGTCTGTCAAGTATGCTTCATGCGGAATTGTATCTGAAACAACGCAGGGTAATCCAGCAGCTTGCGCTTCAATTAAAGCAATTCCTAAGCCCTCGTATAATGATGGGAACACGAATACATCCATCGCTTGCATCAAGTCTGCAACATCGCTGCGCACGCCCAAGAAGCGGACATGCTCTGCTACGCCAAGCTCTTGTACCTTCTCCTGCATTTTGGACATTCCATCGCCGCCACCGACCAGAAGAAGAACTGCGTTCGATTCTTTTTTCAGCAAGACGGCAAAGATATCCATAAGAAAGGGATGATTCTTTTGCGGGTTAAAGCGACCAACATGGCCAATGACCAGCTCGTCCGCAAGGCCAAGCTGTCGCCGCAGCTCGACGCGCTTGTTCGTATCATAGGTGTATGCAGTAGCGTCAATTGCGTTGTTGATAATCTGATACGATGCGCCGCCGAACATCCAGTCCCCAGCATCCTTGCCGCAGGCAAAAAGGTGTGTGGCACAACGGGGGATGCTGCGCCGACACCAGAGCTTGATGGGATATTTTAGATTCCTGTCTTGATTTGCGTTGTGGCTGTGGGCAATTCGTACCGGGATATTGTGCTGCTGCGCAGCCTTTAAGATCACGGAGCTCAGGCAATCCTGATGAACATGGACTATTCTGTATTCTGGGTGTTCATCAAAGAAGCGATTCAGTGCAGTGAGATACGCCTTGCTCCATGGCACAAGACGCGGCAAACGGTAGATTTTTCCGCCCATCGCCTCAATTTCATCGTCATATGCTGCACGTTCCTGACGATGTACCAGAAAATCGAACTGAATCTTCTCCCTGTCGATATAGCGGTAGTAATTCATGAGCATGGACTCTAAGCCGCCACGCTCCATGTGGGTAACGACTTGTAAAACGCGAAGCTGATTCATAGTCTATCTCCCAATCTGAGCAAAATACTCCGCCAAGCTTAACCGCGCAAAGTAGTGGTCAAACGGCTGGTTGATCGCGTTTGCATAGTAAAAATACGCGGCATAGCCCAGCACCAGCAATGCTGTTAGCACTTTTCCATCTCTGCCACCTATTTTTTTCAGCATCCACGGAAGTGACAACGACTGAAAAATCAAGAAATAATTTGCCAATCTTGCAAAATAATTCGCCGTTCCAAATAGTCCATCAAACATAATCGCGCCGTTGAGCATGGTCAAATTCATTGCGAGATTTTCCGCCTCGGAGCTGTCTGCAAACAGCTTTTTCCGGTAGAGGAACGACAAAACCATCGGCACATTGCAGACGAGCACACGGAACATATTGACACCGTCTCCCGTGAAGGAGGAAACCGTGTATTCCTCACCCAGCAGCGTCGTGATGTTGACCACCGTGCCGAGCAGCGGGCGCAGCAGAAAGCCCGCTGCGATGAAGGCTGCCAGCATCCAATAGGTTATTTTCGTCCACGGCTTAAATGTCATGAACGGCACCGCCAAATACATCAGAGAATAGGGATGGATCAGTGCGGCAATTAGGATCCCAGCAGCAAATAAGAGCCACTTCTTTTTAAGTGCAAACATCGTCGCAATGACCGATATCCCGACCGCCGCCGCCTGTTTGATACCCGCAAAAGCAAAGGTATAACAACCGGTGACAAACAGTAAAAAAATCGTCAGCGGATAATTTACAGAGTACTTATGTACAAAAATGAAATAACAGCCGACGGTCAGAAATGCCCAGAACATCAGAAAGTTCTGCGTAGATACGCCGTGCATCTTCAAGCGATAGTTCACCCAGTTGAACAGAGGGTTAGAACCGACGCTCTTGTCGGATGCTTCCCATAATTTTTCCGTCAGGAGCTTATAGGAATATCGATATGTGCCAGTGTCATTGCAACGTGTCCTCAGTCCGGCAAAACCGGCGAGCAGGATGATGATCACCAGAGTGCAGACGATCAGCCTCTGGCGCCGATCATGCTTCGCCGGACCGAACGACACATGATCCGCGCACCACGCTAAGGCGATCGCTGCGAGCATGAGGGTGACTAAATCACGCATGTCAAATCTCCAAGTGTTTGATGGTTTCCGCCACAACGGCGGTTTTGCTGAACTGCTGCTCCATGCGCTCCCGGCCTCGACAGCCCATTTCGGAGCGCTGCTCCACGGACAGCTCCATGAACCGCTGCATAGCCCTATACAACGCGTTCGCGTCCTTCGCAGGGCACAAATACCCGCTGTTGCCATCCTCCACCGCCTCACGGCAGCCGGGGATGTCGCTGGTGATCAGCGGTCGCCCGGAGGCGGCAGCCTCCAGCAGCACATTGGACATACCCTCGTGATACGACGGCAGCACCACACAGCTTGCCATGGCGTAAAAGTGTTTCATATCCGACTGATAGCCGTGGTACTTGACCACACCGGCCTGCTCCAATTCATCCATGAGGGGCTTATATCCCTCTTCAAATGAGCCGACGATGTGGAACTCCACGCCGTCGCCGTATTCCTGCTTCATTCGCTTTGCGGCGGCAAACAGCTCGTCCACGCCCTTTTCGTGCATGACGCGGCCCACAAAGAGAAAGCGCACCGCCCCCTCCTGTGGGTAGGACTGATAGGGATAATCTTCTAAATTGATGCCTGCACCGTTGAGCACCACGTCGCGCCCCTTCGGCACAACGCCGGTGGCAGCGAGGGTGTCCCGATTCCCGGCATTCTCAAAAAAAACGACCCTCGCGCCCTTCAACGCCGGTTTGTAGAGCGCCAGCACAAACTTCTTGAGCCAGCCGCCGTTTTCGATGGCGCTGCCAAGTCCCGTGATGTTCACGGCATAGGGAATGTGCGCCATCCGGCAGGCAAGGCCGCCATAGATGTTGGGCTTGATGGTATAGGTCAGAACAAGGTCGGGCTTGACTTCTTTCAGAATCGCCCGGTATTGGTGAAAGAGCTTGCTGTCATGTATAGGGTTCATACCGCGGCGCTCAATAGGCGTGTCAATAAAGCGGCAGCCAAGCTGCACAAGCTCCGAAACGAAACCGCCGTCCGGCAAAGAGATATATACCTCGTGTCCTGCACCCAAAAGCGCTGCAAGCAAGTCCTTTCGAAAGCGATACAGGCCAACATCGTTGTTGGCAAGCACCAGAATCCGCTTATTTGATTTTTCTCGCAGGGATTCCGACATAGGTTCCACTCTCCTTGATATCATGAATCACCACTGCACCTGCACCAATAGTAGTGTCCGGTTCTATTTTTAACCCCTGAATTACTTTCGTACCGGTTCCCAAGAGGCTCCTCCGGCCTATAACCACTTTTCCTGAAACACTTACTCCAGGATGAAGCGTGCTATAATTTCCCAGCACTGAATCATGGCCTATTGTTGAGTTCAAATTCACAATACAGCCATCACCTACTTGCACGTTAACTGTTAAAATAGTTCCTGCGCAGCAAATACTACCCGCCCCAATTCGGCTTCCCTTCCCGCAAATTACAGTTGGATCTATCAGGGTGGCAGGTTCAAGACAATAGTTATTCTTCAATCTGTTGTATATCGCCTCTCGCGCTTTACTATTTCCAATTGCACATACCACATATGATGGTTTGTCGTATTGAAGTAGCCAGTTGATGTTCCCCAATACGCAACATCCGTCAATTTCTGGAAGGCCCTCCGCATCATCCACAAAGCCTAAAACTTTCCACGTTGGTTGGCTTTGGTTGATTCTTTCTACAAGCCAAACGACTTCCCTTCCAAAGCCGCCAGCACCAACTATAATTAAATCTTTCATATCACAATAACCTTCTCACTCATGAACCGCAGCCTCCGTTCCCGTAAATGCTTCCATCGTTGCGCTACCTTCTGCGCTGATCCCCTCGCGGGCGAAGACGCAGCGGATCGTCATGAAGATGATCTTCACGTCCAGCGCGAAGCTAACATGGTCTACATAGTCCACATCGTAGGCAAACCGTTCCTCCCACGACGCAAGGTTTCGCCCGTGCACCTGTGCCCAGCCGGTAAGGCCGGGGCGAACGTCATGGCGGTGATGCTGTTCCTCGCTGTAAAGGGGCAGATACTTCACCAGCAGCGGTCTTGGCCCCACGATGCTCATCTTGCCGCGGAAGATATCCCACAGCTCCGGCAGCTCGTCGATGCTCAGCGCGCGCAGCTTCTTTCCGAAGCCCGTCAGCCGCTCCTCATCCGGCAGCAGCGCGCCGGTTTCATCCCGCGCGTCGCTCATGCTGCGGAACTTGTGGAGCTTGAATATCTTTTCGTCTTTCCCCGGACGCTCCTGACAGAAGATCACGGGGCTGCCCAGCTTCACGCGCACAAGAATCGCCGTCACCAGCAGCAGCGGCGACAGAACGATCAGCGCACACCCGGACAGCACAATGTCCAGCAGGCGCTTGATGTATTTTTCATAAAACCCAGCCTTATGCCGCATCAGAACATCCCCCGGATGGTATCGCACACGCGGTCCACATCGTCCGTGCTCATCTTCGTATCGCTGGGCAGGCATACGCCGCGCGCAAAGAGGTCGTCGCCCACCGGCGCATCGCTGACGCTGACAAAGGGGCAGTTTGCGAAAACCGGCTGTAAATGCATGGGCTTCCAAAGGTAGCGCCCCTCGATGCCCACTTCGTTCAGCTTTGTGAGCATTTCACCGGGCGTCACATTGCATCCCTTGTCCAGCAGGGCAACGGACAGCCAGCGGTTTGATTCCGCGCAGGGGAGCTCTGGCTGCATGGTGAGCGGCAGGCCTTTCAGGTTTTCGCAGTAGCGTGCAAAGATGGCCCGTTTCTGCTCCACGCGCAGCGGCAGCACCTTCATCTGCCCGCGCCCAATGCCCGCGCAGATGTTGCTCATGCGGTAGTTGTAGCCGATTTCCTCGTGCTGGTACCACGGCGCGTTCTCGCGCGCCTGCGTGGAGAGCTTCAATGCGTGCTTCGCCTCATCCTCCGTCCGGCACAGCAGCATCCCGCCGCCGGAGGTGGTGATGATCTTATTGCCATTGAAGGAAAGAGCGCCGAAGTCGCCAAAGGTGCCGCACTTCTGCCCATTGTATGTAGACCCCAGCGCCTCGGCGGCGTCCTCGATCAAGGGAACGCCATGCTCGCGGCAGATGGCGGTGATCTCGTCCAGCTTCGCGGGGTTGCCGTAGAGGTGGACAACGACCACGGCCTTGGGCGTGCCGTGCAGCGCAAAGGCGCGGCGCAGGGCGGCGGGGTCCATGTTCCACGTCTCGCGCTCGGAGTCGATGAACACAGGCTTCGCGCCGCAGTAGGTCACGGGATTGGCGGAGGCGGAGAAGGTCAGGCTCTGGCAAAAGACCGTGTCGCCGGACTTCACGCCCGCCAATATCATCGAAAGGTGCAGCGCCGCCGTACCGGCAGAGAGGGCGACGGGATAGCCCTCGCCCATAAATTCGCTCATGGCCTTTTCAAATTCGTTGACGTTCTCGCCCAGCGGCGCGATCCAGTTTTTCTGAAATGCATCGTGGATGTATTTCAGTTCATAGCCCTCGTCCGACATATGCGGGCTGGCCAGCAAAAGCCGTTTATCCATGTTTGTCTCCTATGTTTTTCGTCCACCGGATGTCAAAATATGCTTCGGTCGGGCGTATTCGCTGCGTTCAAAAGCGCGACAAAGCCGCGTCATTCCTTTTTGCCGCTGTGACGTGCAGAAATGCGCAAGTTCATCGATCCATGTATATTGCCGTCTCCCACCCGAAAAACGTTGGGATTACACCATTTTTATTGCTTAATTATACTACATATGGATAAAAAACGCAATGCCTGACACGCGCGAAAAAGTGGAGCGCTTTTCCTTGTCAGATCATTTTCCGGTTGCACATCCTCAATTTACATGGTACAATGTTATTCAATAAGAGAAACGCATAGTCTGTCGCAAATGGCAGCATGGGAAAGAATGAGTATGCAGGACTGGCTGAACGAAACCGACCGATTTCTAACCAACAACCGCCGCAAGGTGCTGGATGGCAAGGAAGGCATCTCGCGGGAAGCGGCAGCCAAAAAGGTCGGCGCAATTTACGATGAATTCCGCAAAAAACAAGACCTAGAATACATCTCCGAATTTGACCGGCAGATGGCAAAATACTTAAAAGGCGGTGAGCCGACATGATCGAACGCTTTGATATTGCGGGCTATGCCCGCATTTCCGTGGATGATGAGCAGGATCAGAAGAACATCTCCATCGAGAACCAGAAGGCCATCATCGAGGACTATGTAAAAACCCATTTTCCCGGCAGCACGCTGACGTTTTTTGAAGACCGCGACCGCTCCGGCTACACCTTTGAGCAGCGCGAGGGCTATCAGGAGATGCGCCGGGGGCTGATGCGCCACAAATACGACATTCTCATCATCAAGGACTTTTCCCGCTTCTCCCGCCGCAATTCGCGCGGGCTCGTGGAGCTGGAAGACCTGCGCGACGCAGGCGTGCGCATCATCTCCATCGGCGACGGCATCGACTTTCCCAATGACGACGACTGGCTGAAAATCCAGTTCCAGTTCCTTGTGAACGAAATGCCCGTCACGGACACCTCCCGCAAGGTGCGCAGCGTTGTGAAGCGGCGGCAGAACGACGGCGAGTGGATCTGCGCCGCGCCCTACGGCTATCTCGTCACCGAGGACAAGCAGTTTGAGATCATCCCCACCGAGGCCGAGACCGTCCGCAGGATTTTTGACCTCTACAGCAACGCCGGTTGGGGCTACAAGAAAATCGCCAACTACCTCACCGATCAGGGCGTTCCCACGCCGCGTATGTCCGAGCGGATGCGCAAGGAGGCGGCGGGCAAGAAGACCAAGCGGGAGGCCAAGAACGCATGGGCCATCGCCACGGTGCAGGGCATTCTGGACAACGATTTCTATATCGGCACGCTCCGTCAGGGCAAGTACACCCGCGCCAAGATCAACGGCAAGGAAATCAAACGCAACGACGATGAGCACATCGTCATCGAGAACCACCATCAGGCCGTCATCGACTACCGCACCTTCGCCATCACCCGCGCGCTGCGGGAAAAGCGCAGCCGCAGCAACTATCGCGGCGTGAAAATCAACGACAACGTGTACTCCGGCTTTTTGCAGTGCGGCGACTGCGGCAGTCCGCTGTTCGCCATGAGCCGCTCCGACCTCGCCCCCGCCTACACCTGCGGGACGTATCACCGGCGCGGCCTCAAGGGCTGCACCAGCCACCATATCCGCGTTGATCGGCTGGACGAGCTGCTGAAAAGCTATGTGCGCAAGCTGGCGGACAGCTCCGCCGCCATGCTCAAGCAGCTCAACGAAGAGCTGAAGCGCGAGACCGAGCAGGTGGCGGAAACGGAACAGTCTGCGGACAATCTGGCGGCGGTGCTGGCCGATCTCACCGAGGAGTTGAAGGTCACCAAGCGTCAGCGCATCCGGGAGATTATGAAAAAGCCGGAGCAGGAAGCATCCATCGAGGCGCTGTATGACGAGATGGAAGCCGACCTCCAAAAGAAGATCGACGGCATCCACCACCAGATCGACCTGCTGAGCGACAAGCGCAACACCATCATTCAGGTAAACCGCGTGGCCAAGACCGCCATCGACGTGTTCCGCGACATTCTGGAAAAGGACAAGCTGGAGCGGAACGATCTGGAGCTGCTGATCGACAAGATCCTCGTCTTTGAAGATCATCTGGAGATCAGGCTCAAAACCGACATCGACACGCTGCTGCGCTGCGGCACGCTCCCCACGGAAACGGAGGAAGCCGCAAATTTTAGCGAAGGCACGGAAAATATCGAAAACACGCTGATTCAGTCCTCAAAAGGCCGCGAGGACAAGGTTTTCCGTGTCCATGTTATCAGTAACGGCGACCCGTTGGAGATCTACACGAGCAAGGACGGGGAGGTCATTTTTAAGAAGTATTCGCTCATGGGCGGCGTAGATGAGTTTGCCGCGCAGCTGTGCGACACGCTGAGCAAGTCGACCGGCACGAGCGTGGCCGTGACCGACCGCGACAGCGTCATCGCCGCGGCAGGCAGCGCGCGCCGCGACCTCATCGGCAAGCGCATCAGCCCGCAGCTCGAGCAGATCATGGAGGACCGCGGTATTTACCGCGCCGTGCCGAGCGAGCGCAGCGTGTTCGTCACCGAGTCGCTCGACCGCTACTGCGCGACCATCGCCGCGCCCATCATCTCCGAGGGCGACGCACTCGGGCTCGTGGTCTTCATCGGCACCGAGGGCGAGTCGACCGCAGGCGAGACGGAGTACAAGCTCGCGCAGGCCATCGCAGGCTTTCTCGGCAAGCACATGGAGAGCTGAAAAAAGAGGACGGCTTTAGCCGTCCTCTTTTCCTATATAGCACCGCCTTCGTGTTGTGCATTGCAATTACTGATCGTACCACCTCTCATCGTGAATACGCAGTCCTTTCCAATATCCACAGCACCGCCATCACCATCGTCATCTCTGCAATTCGCAATGATACTGCTCTCCAAGATCAGTGTGCCGCTAGACACAGAAAAACCGCAGTTCTTATTTTGACCATCAATGGTGCCGTCAGTGCCGCTGTCCTTTATCGTTTAGTGTTTTACCATCGTACACACAAAACATATCCTCGTCTGTAGCATTACAGGTCAAGGTATACCCATTCAAATCAAATGTGACGGCTCCGCTGATTGTAATTTCGCCGCTAATAGTAACATTGCCACCTAAATAGTAACTACCGTCCGACAGGTTCAAATTGGTGCCATCAAATATCGTCCAACTCTCCCAATTGTTCTCCGCCCGCGGCGCCGTCGGCAACAGCGTCAGGCACAGGGCCGTCAAAAAGCTGAAAATACGTTTTTTCATATCATTCCTCTATCAAAGCGATTGGTGCATCCATCGGATGCACCAAGGGGATATCCCCTTGCCGAAATTTACCGTTCTGTCAGGGCCTCAAAGCCCTTTTCCGCCTGCTGGACGGTCGTTCGGATGATACCCGCCGCCATGGTGTGCAGGTCGAGCTGCAAAACGGCCGCGCTGACCCGCGCCGCCGCTCTGGCGGCACATTGCAGAGCTTAAGCGCGCACTCCAAAAAGCGCGCGATCTTGCGCTCCACGGTAAAGTACACGTCGCACGGCACGGCCACAAACGAGCGCATCATGCCCGCCGAGGCGATCTCCATCTCGTAAAAGTCCTTGACCTCCGCGTCCGGAAGATAGTCCCCGAAGATGCCCTCCAGCCGCTTCGCCGTGCTGCGATACAGGTATGCCGAGATTGACGACAGCGTGTAGGCCGTCACGTACAGCTTGCGCAGTGGCTCGGTCAGCTCGGCGATGTGGAGCTGGATAGCCGTCTCCACCGCGTAGAGCACGTGCCGCGCTGTGCTGCTCGGCCAGCGTGAACTGCCCGCTGAACATCCGCTTGTCAAGCTTGAGCAGCAGCGCCTCCTTACTGGGAAAAGCCCGGAAAAACGAGCTTGGCGGCATGCCCGCGGCGCGGGCGATCTCCGCGGTCGTCGTGCCCTCATATCTCTTTTCCAAAAACAGCTTTACGGCGGCGCGCAGCATCTTCTGCTGCGTCAAAAGTCCGCTCGCCTGCTTGCCGCGCAGCAGCATATCGATCACGCTCCTCAAAGTTTACTTGTGAGTGTAGTCACATAACAGCATGGTCCGCCGCTATCCGCAAGAACGAACTGTGTAAATTTTTGCTCCTGCCTATATAAAAGAAGTGCGGCGGTCCTTCGACCGCCGCACTCTCTCATTTTATTTTCCTTTACAGCATCGCAAAGCGCTGTGCGCCCTTCGTTTTGAGCCAGCGAAGAAGCAGCGCTGTCATCGCGAGCGTCACCGCCGCCACGATGGCGAGATACGCAGCCGCGCCGAGCTTCCACCCCTGCCAGAGGTAGAGCCCCGCGAACACGATGGCGTAGAGCCAGCCGCCGAACAGCGCGATCGTCACGGCCAGACTTTGCTTGATGGGCATGAGCTCGCTCGTCCACGTCAGGTTTGCCCGCGCGACGCCGAGCGTCAGCCCCAGGCACGCGGAAAACGCGATGTACGCGAGCGCCTCGGCAAAAACGAGCGGCAGCGCCGCCGTCACAGGCAGGATAAACGCCATGCAGGCAAGCGGCACGAGTGCTGGAAGGGCCGTGAGCGCAAGCTGTACCTTGAGCTTTGCGCGAAGCACCTGCCAGGGCTTGACGGGCAGCGATTGCGCGAGCCAGAGGGACTTTCCCTCGAGCGAGACCGACGGCGTCGCCATGTCGTTCATCGATGCAATGGCGCACACGCCGGTGCAGAGCAGCACCTCCGCGCAGCCGCTCTGCGAGGTGAAGGCCTCGTTCAGCAGCGACACGACCGTTCCGCCCTTCCACAAAAGCAGGATGCCCGAGATCGGCAGCAGCAGGATACCGAGCCCGCAGTTGAGCATGTAGTTCGGGCTCGCGGTGAAGCGCGCGAGCTCCTTGCCGAAAAGTGCCCCATCGATGCTCCGGCGCTTGACGGCCTTTTCGCGGTACACAGCCTTGCCCGATGCGCCCGACGCAGTCGTGATCTGCAAAAAGCTGCGCGAGAGCAGCGTCCACGTCAGCGCAAACAGCGCGAGGATGACCGCCGCGCTCAGCAGCATCGCTGTCACATCGCCCGTACCGGTCAGGCCAAAGACGTAGAGCGGGTGCGCCGCACCCTTGATCTTCTCACCGTAGACCGCGGCGTTGGCGACGAGCTGCTCGATGGCCGTCTGCGCCTTGAAGACGAAGAAATAGTAGATGGCAAGCCCCGCGAGCGAGACGATGACCGTGATGAAGCTCTTGTGCTTGAGCTTACGGCTCACCTTCGCCACGACCCAGCCCAGCGCGCACGAGAGCGTGAGCACGAAGATTGAGATGAGCGCCGTCAGCAGCACGCCGCCGAGGAGCGCCATCGGCGCCGTCGAGACCGTGACCCAGTAGACGATGACCGCGGGCAGGATGACGACCGCGGAGTACATGAGGCCCATGAGATAGACCGTCAGCAGCCGCGAGGCCATCAGCGTCCGCACCGGGATGGGTAGAGACAGCAGCAGGTCGTTGTCCTTAGCGAAGTACAGGCCCGAATACGTGTTGAACACGCTGCCGAACGCGCCGAGAAAGATGGCGAGCAGCGACATGAGTGCAAAATAGAGCCAGCCCATCCCCGCCTGCGCAAGCGGCGCACAGAGCGAAACGGAAAGCCCCGTGAACATCCCGCCGAGGCCGATCATCAACGCGGCAAAGAGCAGGATATAAGCGATAATCCCCGCCGTCGAACGTTTTTTATTGGTTTTGGCATTATAAAAGTAGCTGCGGAAAATTTCCATCAGTTGCTTCTTGACGAGCGTTTTCAGCATGATTCGCCCTCCAGCTCAAGGAAGACCTCCTCGAGCGAGTCGTCGCCCTTGACCTCCTCCATCGTGCCGGAGCGGATGAGCTTGCCGCCCTTGATGATGGCGACCTTGTCGCAGAGTTTTTCGGCCACCTCGAGCACGTGGGTCGAGAAGAAGATCGCGCCGCCCGCGTCGCACACCTCGCGCATCATGCCCTTTAAGATATGTGAAGCCTTCGGGTCGAGGCCGACGAACGGCTCATCCATCAAAATGAGCTTCGGCTCGTGCAGCCACGCCGAAATAATGGCAAGCTTCTGCTTCATGCCGTGGGAATAGGCCGCGACGGGCTGCGCCAGGTCGGTCGTCAGCTCGAAGAGGTCCGCGTACTTGCGGATGCGCTCCTGCCGCGCGCTTTCCTCCACGCCGAAAATGTCGGCGATGAAATTGAGGTACTGGATGCCCGTCATAAACTCGTAGAGGTCGGGGTTATCCGGGATGTAGGCGAGCATCTTCTTGCAGGCGATGGGATCGTCCTGAATGGAGTGCCCGCCGATCGTGATCCTGCCGGAATCGAACTGCTGGATGCCGACGACCGACTTGAGCGTCGTGGTCTTGCCCGCGCCGTTGTGGCCGATGAAGCCGTAGATCTCCCCTGGCGCGATGTGGAGCGACAGATCATCCACGGCTTTCTTTTCGCCGAAGGTCTTGGTCAGGTGTTCAATATAGAGCATAAGGTTCTCCCTCTTTTCTTCTTGCAGCCGTTTCGAATATCTTTACGATATCAAAATCATATCATCTAATTCTAAACTGTCAAGAGAAAATTTAAAAATGTCAAGTTTGCTTTACTCGCAGGATAGCACTACTGCTCCGATTTGTCAAGTGCGCTTTACATTTTATCCTTGTGATACAGCACGAGCGACACAATACCCATCACCGCCGCATACAGTACGCCGCCAACGGCCCAGATAAACCAGCTATACTGCGGCTGGCCGTTCCCCTTGGGTCCGAAGGTGTAGAACAGGAAGATCGCCGTCACGCTCAGCCAGTAGATGAGCGACACTGTGCTCATTACGCCGCTGCGCGCCTTCTTTTTGCGCGTGTAGTCGCCCTCCTCGAGCAGCTGGTCCATCGCGCCGGTGTATGTTCCGCTCCAGACGAGCACGCCCACGCCGCAGGCGACCAGAAGCAGCAGCGCATCCACCTCCGCCGCGGCGTAAACATCCGCCGGAGCGACGCGCGCGAGCAGCGCGGCGACATCGGACGACGCGAGACCGACCCCGAGCATCAGCGGCACGACAGCAAGGATGCACAGCACCACGCCGAGGATCGTACAGCGCGAGGCGGTCGGCTCATAGGCCTTGCGCCGCTCGCGCACCATGCCGCTCACGCCGTACTCGGTCTCAAACGGCTCTTTTTCAAGAAAGTCGAATTCCTTCGTCTTCGCCCCGCACGAGAGGAACATCCCTACCGCAATGGCGACCAGCACCAAAATGACGCTCACGCCGAGACCTGCGGCCAGATCCTCCGAAATACCGCCCAGGCCCGCGTCCGCCATGGCGGAGAGAAAAATGATCACGACCGGCGAGATGATGCACATCGCCACCGCCAGTGCGATCCTCGGCGCGCAGGCCTTGCGCAGCGCAAGGTATCGCGCCGCCTGCTCCATCGTCACTCTCCGCAGCGGCGTTTCGTCCGCCTCGGATTCGACGAACTCCTCTTCTTCGAGTTCGTCCTTCAATAAATAGTCGGTGCTCACGCCAAACAGCCGGCTCATCTGCACCACCTTGTCAAGGTCGGGCACGGACTGCGCGCCCTCCCACTTGGATACCGACTGGCGCGTCACCCCGAGCTGACTTGCCAGCTCCTCCTGCGACCAGCCCGCCTTTTTGCGCAGCGTGATGATTTTATCCGCTAAGATCATATCGTCTTCCTCCTGAATTCTAAGGCGCGGTCCCGCGCCGTCTGGATGGCGTTATCATAGCCTATTTCGCGGTTGCGGGAAAGAAAGCGCACTGTCAAATTTGTCAACCGGCAGTTGCAATCCTTGATTTTTCAAGGTTTTTTCGCCGTGCGCTCCTATTACCCTATGTATCTTCGTCATGATATCATACCTCGGCGCAGAAAAAAAGAGCGTCCCGTTCGGGACGCTCTTTTTAAGGTTTTTTCACACACTTACACGACGGCGAAGAACTTGACAAGGAACAGCGCGGAGATCACGTAGGTCAGAACGCTGACGTCCTTAGCCTTGCCGGAGAGCACCTTGACAAAGGTGTAGGAGATGAGGCCCAGGCCGATGGCGTGGCCGATGGAGCCGGAGATCGGCATACCGATGAGCATAATGGACACCGGCAGCATTTGGTCCATGTCGCTGAAGTCCACATTCTTGAGGCCCTGGAGCATCAGAACGCCGACATAGATCAGCGCGGCGGAGGTCGCAGCGCCGGGGATGACGGCGGCGATGGGGGCGAGGAACATGCAGGCGAGGAACAGGATGCCCGAGGTGAGCGCGGTCAGGCCCGTGCGGCCGCCCGCTTCCACGCCGGAGGCGGACTCGATGAACGTGGTGACGGTGGAGGTACCGGTGCAGGCGCCCGCGACCGTACCGATGGCATCGGACAGCAGGGCTTCCTTCATCTGGGGCATGTTGCCGTCCTGATCGACCATGCCGGCGCGGGAGGCCGTACCGACGAGCGTGCCGATGGTATCGAACATATCGATCATGCAGAAGGTGATGACGAGCGTGATGGCGGTGAACCAGCCGATGTTCACAAAGCCCGCAAAGTCAAACTTGAAAAGCGTGGTGGAGACCATGTCGGCGAAAGGCGGGACAAAGCTCGCAGTCGCGAGGCTCGCAAACGGATTGACATGCAGGAAGATGGCGCTGCCCGCCCAGTAGATAACGGACGAGAACAGCATGCCGAGCAGCACTGCCGCCTTCACGCCCTTCTTGGCGAGGACGACCATGACGAAAACGCCGAGGAACGCGGTCGCGACGGTCAGGACCATCGCATCGTAGCCCGAGCCCATGTTGCCCTTGATGATGCTGGGCGTCAGCGCACCGAAGAAGTCACGCATCATGTAGAACGGGCCGCCGTTTTCAGAGTAGATACCGACGTTGGAGCCAAGGCCCACGTTCATCAGCATCAGGCCGATGGCGGGAGCGATGCCGTAGCGCACGCCGAGAGGAATGGCCTCCACGATCTTCTCACGCACCTTTAAGAGCGTGAGGATGAGGAACACGATACCCTCGACAAGGATGATGACGAGCGCCGCCTGGAACGCGGACTCGTACTCGCACTCGTTGATGACCGCGATGTTGGCGACGACCACCGCGAAGAAGCTGTTGAGTCCCATGCCGGGCGCCATGACGAACGGCTTGTTGGCGAAAAACGCCATGCAAATCGTGCCGATCGCCGAGGCGATGCAGGTGGCAAGGAACACACCGTTCCACAGCGGCGTACCCACTGCAAAGTTGGTCAGCAGGTTCGGGTTGAGCGCGATGATGTAGGCCATGGTCATAAACGTGGTAAGACCGGCAAGGATCTCGGTGCGTACCGTAGTACCGTTGGCCTTCAGCTTAAATAGCTTTTCCATGATTTTCTCCCTTTCTTTTTTGTTTTTCCGCCCGCTTCCTAACAAAAAATTAGGAAGCAAAACAGATTTTCAGTCAATATTATAGACATCCCGACAAGAAATTGCAAGTGTTCTGTTTATTTTTACCACACTTTCTCACTCCGCGCCGAGAGTTCCGCCGGTTTCTGTTGTGTTTTTGTTTGCTTTGCGCTATACTATATTTAGTAAAAATTTGCATTTTGGGAGGTGCATGCCGTGAAGCTGATGGTTTTAGACGGCAACTCCATCATCAACCGCGCCTATTACGGTGTCCGTCCGCTCACCACGCGCGACGGGTTTTTCACCCACGCGATCTTCGGCTTTCTGACGATGCTCGGCCGCTTACTCGACGAGGAAAAGCCCGAGGCGCTGTGCGTCGCCTTCGACCGCCGCGAGCCGACGTTCCGCCACCTCGAGTACGAGGGCTACAAGGCCACGCGCCACGCCATGCCCGAAGAGCTCGCCATGCAGATGCCGGTGCTCAAGGACGTGCTCGACGCGATGAACATCCCCCGCTACGAGCTCGCGGGCTTTGAAGCCGACGATCTGATCGGCACGATCTCGCGCAAGTGCGAAAGCGCAGGCTGGGACTGTGTCGTCGCCACGGGAGACAAGGATTCTTTGCAGCTCGTGACCGAGCACACGACCGTCAAGCTCATTTCCACGCGCATGGGCCAGACCACGACGAAGGACATGACGCCCGAGAGCTTTCGTGAGGTCTACGGCTTTGCGCCCATCCACATTGTCGACCTCAAAGCCCTGATGGGCGACGCGAGCGACAATATCCCCGGCGTGCCGGGCGTTGGCGAAAAGACGGCGATGGCGCTCATCCAGAAATACCAGAGCATCGACGAAATTTACCGGCTGCTCCCCGATATCGAGGCCAAGCCGAACGTCATCAAAAAGCTCACCGAGGGCGAGGAGAGCGCACGCCAGAGCTTCCACCTCGCGACCATCGTGACGGACGCACCACTCGAATTTTCTCCGCAGGACAATCTGCGCAAGGCACCGTCAGACGCGCTCTATCCGCTCTTTATGAAGCTGGAATTTACCAAGCTCATCGACAAATACGGTCTCAAGCCGCCCGCCGACATCCCCGCCGCCGAGGAGCCGGTCGACCTCACCGTGACCGCCGAGGCCGTGACCACGGTGGAAAAGGCCAAGGAATATCTCTCGCTCTTCCGCAAGGCGGAGCATGTGACGCTGCTGGCGCTGCCGGATCTTTCCGGCGTGATCGTCGACTTCGTTGCAGGCGAATCGACCGCCGTCTCTGCCGAGTTCTGCTTCAGCCGCTACGAGGGCGACTGGAACGCGCTGCTGCGCGCCCTGTTCTCGGATGATATCAAGAAAGTCAGCCACAACGTCAAGGACCTCCAGCGCGCGCTGCTCGAAAACGACCTTCCCATCGAAGGGGTCATTTTTGACACCGCGCTCGCAGGGTACCTGCTCGACGCGACGGCGGGCAAGTACGATATCGCGTCGCTCTTCACCGCCTACTTCCACCAGACGCTTGCCGAGCCGAAGCACTTAGATCCAGACGCTTTCTCGATGCTCGGCGACACGGCCAAGGCCGAGACGGCGTTCCACGTCTATACCAGCGCCGTCGATGCGCTGTATGAGACCTTTGCCCCCGAACTTGAGAAGCGCGAGCTGCACGAGCTCTATTATGAGGTTGAGCTGCCCCTCTGCGCCGTACTCGCGCGCATGGAGCACGCGGGCATGCGCGTGGACGCGAACGCTCTCGCGGCCTTCGGCAGCGAGATGGAAGTGCAGCTCAAGACGCTCGAGCAGCACATCTATGAAGAGGCGGGCGGGCCGTTCAACATCAATTCCCCCAAGCAGCTCGGCGAGGTGCTCTTTGAACGCTTGCAGCTCCCGCACGGCAAAAAGACGAAGACCGGCTGGTCGACGAACGCGGACGTGCTCGAAAAACTGCGGTGGGAGAATCCCATCGTCGAAGAGGTTTTGCAGTACCGTCAGTACGCAAAATTCCGCTCGACCTACTGCGACGGTCTTTTGAAGGTCATCGCGCCCGACGGGCGCATCCACACGAGCTTCCAGATGACCGTCACGGCGACGGGCCGTTTGAGCTCGACCGAGCCGAATTTGCAGAATATCCCCACGCGCACGCAGCTCGGCAGCGAATTCCGCCGCATGTTCGTCCCGGCAAGCGGCTGCGTGCTCGTCGACGCGGACTACAGCCAGATCGAGCTGCGGCTGCTCGCGCACATCGCGGACGACGAGGCGATGAAGCAGGCGTTTCTGACCGGCGAGGACATCCACACCGTCACGGCCGCGCAGGTCTTCGGCGTGCCGACTGATCAGGTCACCAAGCAGATGCGCTCGCACGCGAAGGCCGTGAATTTTGGCATCGTATACGGCATTTCCGCCTTCTCGCTCGCGCAGGACATCGGCGTGCCGGTGTACGAGGCGAAGGAATATATCGAGACGTACTTTGAGCGCTTCCCCGGCATCCGCCGCTATATGGATGAGGTCGTCGCGCAGGCGAAGGAGCGCGGCTATGTCGAAACACTGATGCACCGCCGCCGCGCGCTGCCCGAGCTGGCGGCGAGCAACTTCAATACCCGTTCGTTCGGCGAGCGCGTCGCGCGCAACATGCCCATCCAGGGCACAGCCGCGGACGTCATCAAGCTCGCAATGGTGCGCGTCGACGAGCGGCTGCACAAGGAAAACTTAAAGGCAAAGCTCATTTTGCAGGTGCACGACGAACTCATCGTCGAGTGCCCGGAGGAAGAAAAGGAACGGGTTGCCTCGCTCCTCACCGAGGAGATGGAGGGCGCGGTGCACCTCTCCGTTCCCCTGACCGCCGAAGCCCACTGGGGCATAAACTGGCTGGAAGCCAAATGACCGGAGGAAACCAATGGAACAGTTAAAGAAAAAAGTCCGCATCGTGCCGATGACGAACGAATATTTGAATGACGTTGCCGAGCTTGAGCGCACATGCTTCTCGAACCCCTGGTCGCGCAACATGCTCGCAGAGGAGCTTGAAAACGCGTGCTCGGCCTTCTTAGTCGCGCTGGATGCAGAAAACGGCAGCGTCGTCGGCTACGCGGGGCTGCTCGCCGTCGTGGACGAGGGCTGCATCACCAAGATGGCCGTCCGCCCCGACTGCCGCCGCGGCGGTGTGGCGGGGCAGCTTCTCGACGTGTTTATCCGCTTCGCCGAGGGCAGCGGCCTTGCGTTCTTGACGCTTGAGGTACGTGAGAGCAACTATGCCGCCATCGCGCTGTACGGCAGCCGCGGCTT
>ERZ791837.236-NODE-236-length-44130-cov-4.268111_pt1 | contig 44130 bp, 32 predicted proteins | sample MGYA00510292_ERZ791837 | MGnify/ENA primary metagenome ERZ791837 (study PRJEB30046, sample SAMN00715259) | human gut metagenome | study: EMG produced TPA metagenomics assembly of the A metagenome-wide association study of gut microbiota in type 2...
GACCAGCTCCTCATCGTTGAGGACGATCTCCGCCTCGCCGGTCAGCGCCGGCAGGGTGCGGGGCGCGCCGCAGATCAGGCAGGACACGGCGTCCTCGTCGGCGTAGGAGTGGGCCTCCTTGGCGGTGGCGTAGCCGCAGCCGGGGACATTGCAGACCTGCCAGTGGCCGCCGGCATCATATTCCCACGCACCCGCTATGTAGGCGTGGGGCGTGGCGGTGTACTGGGCGTAGTAGGTCACATTGCCGGTGACGGTGGCGGCCGGAGCCTCCACCTCGCCGTCCGGCGTGGTGCTCCAGCCCTTGAACTGGTAGCTGTTGGCCGCGTCCGTCGCCATAGTGGGATCGGCGGGAGCGCTCAGCGCCGCGCCGTAGTTCAGCGTCCGGGTAATGTGGGGCTGGCCGTTGCGCAGATTCCACGTCACCGTGTACTGGTTGACGGCACGGTCGAACGCAGCCGTGATGGTGACGGGTCCGGCGATGGTATAGCCCTCCGGGATGGGCTGGCCGTTGATCGTCCAGCCGGTGAAGGTGTAGGTGTACTCCGCCCCGTTGCTGGCGCTGAACGTGAACGTATCGTCGCCGATATGCAGCTCATTGCCGCTGACGGTGACGGCAGTCCCCTCCTCCACGCCGCCGATGATGCGGGTGACGGGATAGCCGTTCAGCGTGGTCACAGAGCAGTCAGCGGGATAGTTGACGGCCAACGTCACGTCGTGCATGTTCCGCGAGAAATCGCAGCCGATGGCCTTGCAGCCGGGCTCGATGCCGCTGAATTCATGCCGCGCCTTGCTGCTCTCGTCATACGCCGTGCAGTTCTTGCAGGGGTGGGCGTGATAGGTGCTGTCCACGGACTTCCAGATGTCGGTGTCGTACACATGGGGCAGCAGGTTGCCGGACTCGAAGGTCTTGCCGGTGTCGTTCTCGCCGCAGACCGTGCAGTACTGGTAGTATACAGCTCTTCTGGTGCAGGAGGCCTCCGACTTGCGGTGCTGGTCATTCGGCACCTCGCCGCTGAGGGTGTGGGTATGGCCGGGGATACGCACCGTGACGGCAGCCCCGTCCGCGTGGTGCAGCTTGGCCGCGTAGCGGATCCACTGGGGCCGCTGATGGTGCTGCCGGTGCAGCTGATCCAGTTCCGGCCGTCGGTGCTGTATTCCATGTCGGCGGTGACGCCGGTGATTGTACCGTCGCTGCCGTTGGTGCTGGTGGGTGCCGCGGCGGTAAACAGGCTCTCGTCAGGCGCGGCCTGCGCCTGCAGCGCCTTGATGGTCAGGGTGCCGGGCTCCGTTGTGATGTCGTAGTTGAAGTTCTGCTCATAGGAAGCGCACGTCACGACCACCTTGACCTGGTGATCGCCGACGGTGTTGGTATCCTCCGTGCGGAGGTAGCCCAGCTGCCAGCCCAGATTCTCGGCGGTCTGACCCGCCGGCAGGCCGGTAATGGTGCAGGTGTAGGTCACGGTGCTGTCGGCATCATCCACGAAGCGCTCCACGTCGTTCACCCGGACGGTGACGGGGCGGGGCAGGAGGATCATCTTCGCGTCGAGGGTAACGCTGCCGGCACTGAAGTTCTTGGCGCCTTCCTTGACCTGCAGGATCACAGTGTACTCGTTCACGTCAATGGGCGCGGTGGTGGTGTCGTCGGTATCGCCATAGACGCGCGGGATGAACTTGTACAGGACGCTCAGTTGGACATCCGTATCCGGATAGGCGTCGATCAGCTGCGCCGTGACGGACTTGGCTCTGCCGTCGTAGACCAGATCGCTGCCGGTGGGATAGGCGACGTTGAAGTCACCGGCCTCCGGAGTCTTCTGGCCGATCGACCACGGGAGCTCCTTGTCCGCGAAGGAATATGTCCCCTCGGTGTCGCCCTTCCACACATAGCCGTCGTTCAGAGACGCCTTGGCTGTATAGCTGCCGGCGTCCGTGGCCGTGCAGTCGGACAGGGTGTACATCACCGCCGCGGCGGCGTTGGGCATTTTCACGCCGGTCTGCTCCTTGCCGGTGTAGGTCAGGCTGCCCGCCGTCAGCTGGGGCCTGCTGTCCGCCGCGTTGAAGTCCACGGGGATGGCCAGCTGGATGGCATTGCTGTCATCGAGGACGAACACCTTGCCGGAATCGGTGGTGAAGCTGTTCAGCACCGACTGCGCCAGCGAGTAGTTCTTAAAGTACTGACTGCCCTTCCAGCCGCTGTTCAGGAGGATCTGGATGGGCGCCTGCGGCGCGAACTTGTCCGTCACGTTCAGCTTGTCATAGCACATATCGACCAGCTGTACGCCGCCGTCGATGCGGATCGTGCCGTTCAGCTTCATCTCACTGGCCAGTCCCACGGCGGAGACGCCGGGAGTGCTGCCGGAGATCCAGCCGCTCCGGAGGTCGAAGGAGCCGCCGCTGGGGGTATGCACCTCAGTACCCATGGCGCTGGTGCCGGAGGCGGTATGGTTGTTGAAGATGGTCTTTTCGGCGGGGTCGCAGTTCATCACGAGCGTGCCAGCGTTGTACACGCCGCCGCCCCAGCTGTACGTCGCGGTGTTGTCGGAGATAGTGCCGCCGTACAGGTTGAAGGTGCCCTCGTTGTTCACGCCGGCGCCGGTCGGCGCCGTGTTGCCGGTGAGGCTGCCGCCGTACATATTGAAGACGCCATGGTTTCTCACCCCGGCGCCGCTGCTGCCGGTGACGGTGAACCCGGTGAGGCTGCCGTTGTACAGGTTGAAGATGCCGTCAGAGAACACCTCCACGCCCCAGCCCTTTACACCGCTGGTGTAGGTGAGCTTGCCGGGGTTCTCCTGACAATCCGTGATGGTGAGCGCCGCGCCGGACACGCAGAAGATCCGCCAGTCGCCCGAGACATTGCCGGTCTTTTCGATGGTATAGCCGTTCAGGCACAGGGTCAGGTCTTTACTGACCGACACATCGGCGTCCAGCTTCACGTTCTGGGTAAGATACCAGCTGCCGCCATTTTCGGGCAGGCAGTTGCCCGCGTTTTTCTGCGGATACAGGGGGTACATGGCCTTTACCGCCGCATCGTCCCATCTCCGGAACGTGACGGAGCCGGTCTCCCCGCAGGCGTCAAGGGTGCAGCCGCTGTTGCCGGTGCTGCCGCAGAGATAGTGCTTGTGGGGCAGAACAAGGGTCACCTTGCTGCCGTCGCTGGCCAGACTCATCGCACAACCGTCGGTCTTGTCGTCAAAGTCAAAGCACGCTGCGTCCTTCTGCGTGATCTTCTTATAGCTCGCATCGGGCTTCAGCAGCACATCGCCGTCAGCCATGTTGCTGTCCACGAGCAGGCCGATCACGCTGCCGGTCATGCTGTCCGCGATGGTCAGGGCTTTGTTCGTATACAGGTTGCTGTCGCCGTCCTCGGTGTCCTTGTTGCCGGTGATGGTGACCTTACCGGCCAGCGTCATCGCTCCCTCATCGTTGCACACGCCGCCAATGAGATAGCCGGTGTTGCCGGTGATGCTGCCGCCGCGCATGGTGAAGTCGCCGGTGTTGTATCCACCGCTGGTACTCCGGACAGCATTATTCTTGGTGATGGTTCCATCGTACATGGTGAAGCTGCCGCTATTATACACACCAGCACCGCTGCAGAATCCGCCGTTCCCGGTAATATCACCGCCGTACATGGCGAGGGCGCCGGTGTTGTACACGCCGACCCGATTTCCGGCAAGGACGCCGCCGTACAGGCTGCAGCTGCCGCCCGTATTTCTGATGCCGTACAGGAAGTCGGTAATGGTGCCGCCGTACAGGTTCAGGGCGCCGGCGCTGTTCCTGATATCCACGCCGACCAGTTCCTTGCCCGGGCCCTTGAGCTTGCCGATGCCCTGGCAGTCCGTGATGGTCAGCTTGCCGCCATCGACCCAGATATTGGCGGCCTTGCCGGACGCGATCGACACTGTATACCCGTTCAGGCACAGGGTCACGTTCTCCTTGATGACCGGCCGCTCGCTCAGCGTCACATTCCCGGACAGATAATACTTGCCCTCTGTCGTGGGCAGGGTAGTGCTGGAGCTCCACTCCGTGAACACGGTCTTACCGGCCTCCGCGCAGGCATCAAGGGTACATCCCTCGTTGTCGCTGCTGCCGCAGAGGTAGTGTCTGTGGCTGCCATAGAGCGAATAGCCGCTGCGCACCACGGTCAGATGCTCGTCGTTGGGAACGACCACGAACTTACCGTCCGCAATATCCTTATCCGCCGCGGCCTGATCGCTGCTGGTGGTGATCTTCAGGGTCAGGTTGGGGTCAAAGCCGATCTTGGCGTTTTCACCCAGCGGGCATTTGACATAGACGGAATTCACTCTGGAGTTGTTGAGTATATCCCGATTTGCATTGCCGTAAATATACGCATCCCCGCTGAGCGTGATGGTGCCCTCGTTCAGGCCGGCCATCACCGCAAAGTTGCCCAGATTCCCGGTGATGCTGCCGCCGGACATCTTAAAGGCACCGAACGTCAGCACAGCACTGGTGTAGCTGCCATCGTTGCCGGTGATGCTGCCGCCGGACATGTTGAAGGTCTTGCCGGCGGCATTGCACACACCGCCGCCGCCCTTGGTGGTACCGAGAGCGCTGGAGACATTGTCGGAGATAGCGCCGGCATACAGGTTGAACGTGCCGTTGTTGTACACGCCGCCGCCGGCATAACGCATGCTGTCATTCTTTGTGACGCTGCCGCCGTACATGTTGAAGGTGCCGTTGTTCTTCACACCGGAGCCGGCATAGTCCCAGTTGTAATAATAGTCATCCGTCGAGCCGTTGCCGGTGATACTGCCGCCGTAGAGATTGAGGGTGCCGCCCGCCGCCACCGTCACGCCGCAGCCATTGGCGCGGCTGCCGTGGGGGATGGTGCCCGTACCCTTGCAGTCCACGATGTTCAGGGTCACATCCTTGGCCACCTGTATGGTGTTGCCGTAGACATGGCTGCTGGTCACATCCAGCTTGATGCTGTGACCGTTCAGGCACAGCACCACGTTGTTGTATTCCGACTGCCACCCGGCTTCTGTCGCCGCAGAAACCGTCGTAAGCGTCACATCGTCTTTCAGGTAGAAATGCTTGTTTCCACTGGCAACGACACGGAACCAGCTGATCTCGTCCATGCTGGTGATGCCGATCCACTTCGTGTCGTCAAGACCGTCGGTATCCGCCGTCGTGTGATCGCCGATGTCCTTGTGGACTGCGCTGCCGCACAGACAGTGGCCGGCGTGCTCCATCTCCGTGGCCTGCGCCGGGGCAGGCAGAAAACACAGTCCCGCCGCCGCTATTGCCAGCAGACATACCAGCCATTTCTTTTTCATCAGGAATTTCTCCTCTCTCGTTGGAATTTTGCTGTTTGTATTTCCTTACGCCTGCGGTGCGTCGTGCTTCTTGCCGGGCTTCTTGCCGATCTCCACGCTGCCGCAGATAACGGCGCCACGCGCCACGGACATGGTTCCGGTGACGACGCTGCCGTTGAAGCTGCCGGTAATCTCCAGATCGCCCTCGGAATGGAGCTGGCCCTCCAGCGCGGTGCCGGGCGCCAGATAGCTGGCGGCGGGCTTCACGGGAGCCGGTGCGGCCACGGGTGTGGGCTATGCGGGCTGGGCGGGCTGCTTGATGATCTTGTTGTCCATGATGCTGTCCCTCCCCTTCTTATTCAGTGGTTTGACAGTGATCGTTGGCCGGCTGCGGTATTCTGCGGAAGCCCATGAGTCTTGCCGGCAGGTAGAGCCACGGGCGGCTGAAGGTGCAGTTATAATTGTCCACCGCCTGATGATAAATGCTTTCGCTGCGCCGCAGTATCTGCGTCAGCTCCCCGTCGCAGCACGTCCCCGCCGCACGGCGGCGGAAGGCGTCCAGCTGTCCGGCCGCGCTGTCCACGGTGCTTTTTCTGTTGTTGAGGATACGGCGCACCTCCCAGCACCAGAGGGCCACGAAGGCGGCAGTACTGATCGCAGCGATCAGCCATGCGATCCATGGCGACATTGAGCCGAACTCCCCCCTTTTTTCCGATTCTCAGATAGTGTCAGTATAACCGCTTCCCGGCAGTGTTGGACGCCCGCGCCCTGAAATGTATAATTTTTCGACATGAAATGTCACTTTGTGACTTTTCAAGCCGGGGCGGATATGGTAATATCGGTGCAGACGAGAAGTAAAGGAGGTGCCGCCCGTGTATATCGCCGTCTGTGACGATCAGGTCGAGGAGCTGACCGCCCTGACCGGACTGCTGGAGCAGTGGCAGGCGGAGCGGCGCATTCCCCTGCGCTGCCGGGCCTTCCGCAGCGCGGGCAACATGCTGGACGCCGCCCGGCACGAGCGGTTCACCCTGTACCTGCTGGACGTGATGATGCCCGGCATTGACGGCATGGAGGCCGCCCGGGAGATACGCACCTTCGACGCCGCCGCCGAGATCGTGTTCCTCACCTCCTCCCCCGGCTTCGCCTACGAAAGCTACGGCGTGCGGGCGCTGGAGTACCTGCTCAAGCCCATCAGCGGCAAGCTGCTGTTCCCGGTGCTGGATAAGCTGTCCCTGCGGGAGCAGCGGCCCCAGGACGGTCTGACGCTGAAGGCCGGGGCCACGCTGGTACGGGTGCCGTTTTCCCAGCTGGCCTATGTGGAGGTCAGCGGCAAGCACCTGTACTTCAATCTGACCGACGGGCAGGTGCGGGAGGTGGTGGGTTCCCTGAAGGACTATGAGCCGCTGCTGCTGGCCCGGCCGGAGTTCATGCGCATCCACCGGTCGTACATCGTAAACATGCTGCAGATCGACGAGCTGTCCCCTGCCGGGGTGCATACGTTCTCCGGCGCCAATCTGCCGGTGTCGCGGCTGCTGTACCCCCAGCTGCAGAAGGACTATATGAAGCTGCTGTTCGCAAAGAGGGATGACGCATGACCGCATCTGATATGAATATCGTCTCCGCGCTGGATATCTTCAACTATGGACTGGTGCTGCTCTACGGGCTGGTGCTGGATGTGGCCATCGCCGGCGGCTGCGAGACGGCGAAGCAGAGGCGGGTCATCCTGTGGCTGTGTCCGGCTTTCCTGCTGATACAGCTGCTGGGCTGGCTGGTGCTGGGCGAGTCCGGGGTCAAGCAGATCTACCCCATCATCGTCCATCTGCCGCTGGCGCTGATCCTTGTAACGGTGCTGAAGCGGTCGTGGGGCGTGGCCATCGTCAGTACCTGCACGGCGTATCTGTGCTGCCAGCCGCCCCGGTGGGGCAGCATCGCCATAGAGGCTCTGACCCACAGCACCGTGGCCGCCGACATTGTGTATATCCTGCTGATCGCCGGGATGTTCTGGCTGCTGCGGCGGTACTTCGTGGCGGCGGCGTACAGCACCATGACCTACTCGCGGTGGGCGCTGCTGCTGTTCGGCAGTCTGCCATGTACCTATTACATCTTCGACTATGCCACCACGGTGTACTCCGACGCACTGTACTCCGGTATCCAGGCGCTGAATGAGTTCCTGCCCACGGTGCTCATCACATTCTACATCCTGTTTCTGCCCGCCTTCTACATCGAGACGCAGAAGCGCTCCAGCGCGGAGATGCAGCGCTCCCTGCTGGAGGTGGAGCTGAAGCAGTCACAGCAGGAGATGGACGCCATGCGGGCGTCCGAGATGCAGACGGCGGTGTATCAGCACGACATGCGCCACCACCTGAACATGATCGGCGGTCTGCTGGCCGCCGGACAGCCCCAGCAGGCACAGGACTACATCCAGAAGGTGCAGTCCGATGTGGAATCCATCGCCACCCGCCGGTTCTGTGAAAACGAGACGGTAAACCTGCTGTGCTCCTCCTTTGCGCAGCGGGCGGAGCGGGCCGGTGTGCAGCTGCAGGTGGACGCACGGGTGCCGCAGGAGCTGTCTGTCAGCGATACGGAGCTGTGCTCCCTGCTGTCCAACGCGCTGGAAAACGCGCTGCGGGTGGCCGGCGGGCTGGAGCCCCCGGCGCGCCGGGTGGTGGGGCTGTACTGCGGCATCCGGCTGGGCAAGCTGCTCATTGAGGTGCGCAACCCCTACGACACGCCGCCGGTGCTGCGGGATGGTATACCCGTCTCCGACGAGGCCGGGCACGGCTACGGCTGCCGCAGTATACGGGCCATCGCCCAGCGGCGAGGCGGCCTGTGCCAGTTTCTGGCGGAGGACGGCACGTTCCTCCTGCGGGTGATGCTGCCTGCCAAAAGCACCGCGTGAAGCCCACGATGGATCATAAGCCATAAAAAGAGTAGCCCTGCGGCTGTGCCGCAGGGCTCCTCTTTTGTGTCTCTTACTTCTCCGGTGCGTCATCCATCAGGTGGAAGTACAGGCCGTTCATGCCTGTGCCGTCCAGCATCGCCACCAGCACATAGCCGTCCTCCTGCTCGATGAAGGTGCCGGCGTACTTGACGCCGCCCACCTCGATGACGGCGGTCATGCCGTCCTCGCCCATGGTATAGGTGCCCTCGGTCTGATCCTCGTCCTCGGCCAGCACCACGGTGCTGTCATCCACGAAGATGAACTGGTACACGTCACCCAGCTGGCTCATGACCTCCTGGGTCTGCTCCTCGGTCATCTGCACGCCCTGCACATAGCCGCCGATGAACGTCCAGTAGGTGCCGGCCATCTCGGGAGCCACCACGAAGCGATCCTTCAGGATCTCCAGCAGGCTCTGCCCCTCGGGACTGGCAGTATCGCCGGTATCACCAGTATCGCCGCTGTTGTCTTCTACCTGCTGGTCGTCCGGAGCATCATTGCCCGTATCGGCGGTATCGCCGCAGGCCACCAGTGCAAGAGCCATCATCAGCGCCAGAAGCAGCGCCAGCATTTTCTTGAGTTTCATGTTCTGTTTCCTCCTATTTTTATGCTGTTTTTCCTCTATATAAACCGCAGCGCGGTCTATACCGTCAGTCCACGGACGTGGTGATCTCCCCGTCCTCGCAGGCGAACACCGCCACATCGGAACGGGCGCAGTTGTCCATGGCGTCCCGCATCTCGAACATCATGAAGTACTGACCGTCCGGCAGCGCCATCTCGTCGAAGGCGGTATCCGCCGTCACGGTAAAGGTGTCGATCTCGTAGGGCGCGAAGTCATCGTCGCCGGAGATGCTGGACACATACCACACGGTGGTCAGCTGGTCGCCCTCCTGCAGCAGCCGCAGCTCCTTGCCGGCCATGCCGCTGTCGTCGATGCCCTGCCGGGCACCCAGAATGCTCCACGCCTCCTCCGTGAAGTCGTAGGCCACCTGCAGATAGTACGCCTCGCCGTCCAGCAGGACGGGCACGGCGTAGAGGTTGTAGTCCTCGCCCTCGTAGCTCAGCTCCATGTAGACGATGTGGCCGTCGATGCTGCCCCACACGCCCCGGAAGTTATCGGTAAACACACCGTTGTCCCAGTCGGCAACGATGTCGTTGTCGATGCCCAGCATCAGCAGGGCATCGCTCTCCTCATCCGCGTAGTACAGGGAGAAGTTCACGGATGCCAGAAGCTCCTCTGCCTCCGGCCCCAGCGTCAGCACGGCGCAGCCGTCGTTGTTGACGGTCAGCGGCGCATCCTCCCAGCTGGTGTCGGTCAGGCTCTGTACCGGCTGCAGCGCGGATGCGTCGATATTCATGTTGGCCAGATACGCCGCGCCGTCCTCCGCCAGCCGGCCGGTCAGCTCGTACTCATAGAAGTATTTGAACGCCTCGCCGGCGCCAACGCCGGTATAGCCCGCCAGATCGTCCACGTCACCGTTATAGGAGTAGTAGCAGGAAAGACCCGTGGCCTCGCCGCGGTAGGGACCCTTGACCTGATACAGCACGCAGTCGTCCAGCGCGTCCAGCACATCCTGTGCCGACGGCAGCAGATCGCCGCTCTGTCGGGCCATGTGGCCCAGATCCACCATGTTGGTATAGCCCTGCTCGCGGGTGTTGCCGCCGTAGTTCTCGCTCTGGGCCGCCACGCGGGCGAACCGGGTGAAGAAGGACGGATCATCGCAGGCGGCGGCCAGCGCCTCGGCGCCGAAGCGCTCGTAGGCGTTCATCAGGCTCTCCAGCCGGGACAGATCGGTGAGGGACAGGGTGGCGTCATCTGCTGTGCCCGCCTCCTGACAGCCCTCGTAGTAGGCGTCACAGATGACGCGGCCCAGCGCCGCGCCGTCCATGGACGGGTCGTCCGCCAGCGCGCCCACCCATCGGGAGTAGTACCAGCCGTTGGCCGGCTCCGTCTCCTCCGACGCCACCAGATAGCGGCTCAGGTCGCAGAAGGTGTAGGCCACGTCCACCGTGCCCATCAGGCAGGTGTCGAAGCCCACCAGCTCCAGCGGCTGCTGCTCCGCCTCCAGCTCCCACACCTCCGTGAAGGCGGCGTACATCTCGTCCAGCGTCAGGGAGTCGTAGTCGTACAGCTCGTCAAAGGACGCACCGGACACCGAGCCGCCGCCGTGGTTCCAGAACACCACCGCTGTCCTGTCAGCGGGGTAGTTCTCCTTGGCAAAGCGCAGGAAGTCCGCCAGCGTCTCGCTGTCGCCCATGCTGGCGGAGGGCTGCTCGTCCACCAGCGCCAACCCGTCGCTGCTGTACACATAGCGCTGCAGCACCGAGGCGTCCACCGTCTCGTTCCACCACTCTGCCGCGCCGCCGGTCTCAATGACCACGGTCACATTCTCCGGCAGCTCCACCTCCAGCAGCTCACTGAGATCGTCGGTGGCAAAGCCGCCCTCCGACTCCAGATCACTGCCGCAGAGGTACCAGTATACCGCCCAGCTGCCGTCTGCCGCGCCATCGGGCGCGTCCAGCGGCTCATCGCCGCAGGCCGTCAGGCTCAGGGCCATCATCAGCGCCAGAAGCAGCGCAAAAAAACGTCTTTTCTTCATATCAGATCCCCAGCAGCTGCTTTTTCTTGGCGGCGAATTCCTCCTCGGTCAGCACGCCGGTGTCCAGCAGCATCTTGTACTTCTGCAGCTCCGCCACCGTGTCCACGGCGGGAGCGGCGGCCTGTACCGGTGCGGCGGCCTGCGCCGGTGCGGCAGCGGCATCGTTGTCCCAGATCTCCCGAGCGGCGGGGTTCATGACCCGTGCCAGCGCAAAGGCCATGTCATGCAGCTCGCTGACCTTGTTGTCGTAATCGCACAGATAGTCGTCGACGCTGGGATCGAAGCTGCTGAAATCCGGTGCGTTCAGCTCATCCCGGAAGGACTTCCAATAGGGGTCGTCCAGCGTTACCTCCACGCCAAACCTCTGCACCGGCGCCTGCACGTCAAACCGCGGCGCAGGGATGTCGGGCCGATGGTCATCCGGCTCGCCGGAACGGCGCTCCCGCCGGTCGAGCATGCGCTCCATCCGCTCCATGCGCTCGTGCTCCTCCTTCTGGATCAGGAACCGCTCGATGCGGGGCTGCAGGGCGCGGGCCCGCTCCGGCACATCGCTGTGGAAGCAGTGCAGGCCGTCAGGCTTGCCCTCGAACAGCGTTTTGCCGTCCTCCATGAAGCGGAAGGATTTCAGCGCCGCCGCCGGGAATACCAGCGCACCGTCGTAGCCCTTCAGACGCAGCAGACGGTGCTCCTCGTCCACCAGCAGGTCGCCGCTGAGGAAGCCGAAGCTCATGCGCTTCGTCTCCCGGAACTGGTCGCGCAGCGCCTTGTTGTCATCGTAATAGGCGATGTACTGCTGAAACTGCTCCAGCGACATGCGATCCAGCGCACCGCCGGGCAGGTCGACCTTGTCGGCGCACGCCTTGCACAAGGGCATGTCCGCCACCTTGGTGGCCAGCAGGCGCGGCGTCGGGCTGCCGCAGATGGGGCAGAGCTTCTTGTTATTGCTGAATAATCCCATAGTTCCCTCCTGTTATCGTGTCTGTGGTTTCCGGCGCGGCGCGCCGTGTCTCTCCGTTTTCGACAGTATAGCACGTTTTGCGGAAGCGGCACGGCTGCTCCCTGAAATGTATATTTTTTCGCCACGAAATGCCGGTGCGGCAGCAGCAGATATTACCATCTGCAAAATCGCATATTCACGCGGCGGCAGGAAAAGCTATGACTGCGATACCCAATCAGAGCTTATCGCTCAACAATATGAAAGGAGATTTTCGATATGTCCAGCAAGAACACCAACAAGCTGAACATCCCCGAGGCCAAGGCCGCGATGGATAAGTTTAAGATGGAGGCCGCCTCTGAGGTGGGCGTCAACCTGAAGAACGGTTACAACGGTGACCTGACCAGCCGCGAGGCCGGCTCCGTCGGCGGCCAGATGGTCAAGAACAATTGCCCCGTACGAACTATGAATTTCAAACGGGCTGACCGAACAGCACTGGGGCATGAAGTTGAGGTAAGATACATAGCAACAATCACCGCTTGAGGGAAACGCAAAACTCTCGTCTGACGATAATCTGTCTGACGAGAGTTTTGCGCAATTTCGGCGCTCGCAGGTATAGATATGATTCATGTAAAATAGTTTGTGAAAGGTGAAAAGATAGGGAAAATCTTGATTACTCAAGTTGGCTTGGTAGATAGTCAAGGGTGCTATCATTCAGTCGGCGTTTGTGTTCTCTCCAATATGGCATATATTGGTCTAAAATCGCCGTGAATTCAGGGCCATGGTTATGAACTTTCAAGTGCGCAAGTTCATGTAAGATTACATATTCTAAACATTCAATCGGTTTTTTTGCTAATTGAAGGTTTAGCCAAATTTTCTTACTGGTAGGGTTACAGGTCCCCCATTTGGTCGTCATATATTTGCTTTGCCAACTGCTACAGTAAAGCCCCGTAGTTTTCTCCCACTTGGGAAGATATTTCGCCACTTCCTGTTTCAAGCGGTTGCGGTACCATTCATTTACGAAGCTTTCTCTCTGCTTTGGACTGCTTTCTTTTCTAACCGTCAGAATAGCCGTGTCACCCGAAAGTGTGAAAGCATTGCCTTTGTGGCTGTATTCCACTTGAAGAAAGTACTGCTTACCCCAAACATATAATGTTTCCCCGGACACATACTGCCGCTCGCTTTGACGCGGCTGCTGTTGAAACTTCTCCTGTTGTTTTTTGATCCAGCCGAGTTTTGTCCGAACGAACATCGTAATTGCTTCATCCGTCAGTTGCGTGGGTGCTGATACACGAACCCTGCCGTCCGGTGGAAGCACAGAGAGATGCATATTTTTAATATTTTTTCTGATAACTTCCACAGGAATATTGGAAATAACTATTTGCATCAGTACTCCTCTTGTTCCACAACAATTTGATAAATTCGCTCCACTTCGCTATCGTCATTCAAAAGTTGATAGAGCGCTCGCTTGATTTTATTTGCCTTAACCGGATTATTTCGGAAACCATCGAGCCGTGCCTTGACAATGGCTTTGTGCAGCTTCAAGGCAGTCGCCTCATCTTCTCCGCAATTATCATAGAGCGCCCGCAGAGCGCCATTGGAACGAATACTCTCAGGGTACTTTGTGTTCTCCTCGGGCTTTGCAACATTTTTCGCCAGTTCCATGTATGTGTCCAGCAGCTGCCCGTAGGCAATCACTCCGCGGCGGCGGTCAAGTATCAACTGCTCCAGGATTTCAGACATTTTTGCGTAATAAGCAGGGTTGATGACCATTCGCTCAACAACCTTTTTGCGGATGTTGTTCTCAATGGTTTCTGCCGCACTCTCCTGCTCACCTTTTTGCTCGCTCTTCAGCTTATCTTCCTGCGAGATAATGAAATCAAGCAGGGTAAAGTCATCCATGCTGCCGATCTTTTGCGACTCGCTGGCTGAGATGTAGTTGTCAATCAGATACCGCATACCCGGTTCGTAGGCTTTCAGATCAATAAAATCGCCGCTGGCCCTACCAATCGTGTCACGCATGTTCACATAGGACGCAACCCTGTCGTCCAATGTGCTTTGCTCGGAAAGGGTATATCCTAAATCCGTCATACGAGGCTTTAACTCCGCAAAAGCGCGAATCAAGCGTCCAACGAGCTTGTACAACTTCTCACGAATGCGGGCAAAGGCTTCGTCCTGATTTTCGTCACGACCACTTTCACCACAGAAATAGTGAATATAGTCGAGCTCTTTTCTGGGCAATTCGACGCCCTCGCAAAGCTCATCCAATTCCTCCAGGGTATCAACGAAATACTTTTTCGCTTCTGTAGCTCTATCTTTCAAAAGCCCATCGACATCCTCGGCATCATAGCTTTCAAAGGCACCGGCGGTATACTTGTTCATGGCATCCGCCAAGTCTCCGAATAGTTCCTTGTAATCTACAATATAGCCAAAGTCTTTGCTCTCGCCATCCAGACGATTGACTCGGCAGATCGCCTGGAACAGGCCATGGTCATGCATCGCCTTATCGATGTAGAGGTAGGTACAGCTGGGAGCATCGAAACCGGTAAGCAGCTTGTCAACTACGATCAGCAGTTTCATGTTTGCAGGTTCGTCCACAAACTTGCGTTTTGCTTCCGCTTCAAAAGCTTCTACTTTTTTGGCAATCTGCGTCTTGTCCTCCGACGGGTCAACGCCGATCATTTTCAGATAAGTGCTGTATTTTTCAAATGTTTCGGTTTCTTCCTCGTCGCTGACAGTATCCGTTCTTAAATCACCGGCTTGCGGCGTATAGGAAGAAATAATCGCACATTTCCGGAAACCCTTGCTTTGGAAAATTTCATAGTATCGGCATGCCGAATACACAGAACCGGCCACAAGGATAGCGTTTCCGTTTCCATCCATCAGTCGTGCCTTGGTGGCAAAATCAAAGATGATATCATTGGCGATTTGCTCCAAGCGGGAACGAGAGGAGAAAATCTTTTGCAGGTTACCCCAATAAGCTTTGAGTTTTGCTTTTGCTCTGGGGGCCAGACCAACGGTTTTTGCCTCAAACCATGCGTCGATTCTATCCTGAGAGGTCATGCCCTGCGGCACATCTCTGGCCTCGTACCGCAGATCCAGCACAACGCCGTCTCGAACACCTTCGTTGAACTTGTAGGTATGGATATATCCGCCGAAGGTTTCCAGACTGGTCTTTTTGTCCTTCTTCAAAAGCGGCGTGCCTGTGAAACCGATAAAGATGGCATTGGGAAGGATCGTCTTCATGGCCGCGTGGAGCTTGCCGGACTGAGTGCGGTGGCACTCATCCACAAACACCACAATATCACCCTTTGCGGAAAAATCCTTGGGCAATGCGTTTTTCAAATCTTCGATGTATTTTTCGTAATCTGTTTCTGAGCTGTCGCTGCCGCGCTTTCCGAATTTATGTACCAGAGAGCACAGAAGACGGTCATCGAAAGCGTTCATGCGTTCAAGCAGATCTTTTCCGCTCTTAGTGCGGACGATATTCTCATCCACACCCTTGTAATTCTTTTCAATTTGCTCATCCAATTCCTCGCGGTCGGTAACGACCAATACACGCGCATTGGGATTATTCTCCAAAATCCACTTGGAGAACCACACCATCGTCAGACTCTTGCCGCTGCCCTGGGTATGCCAAACGATGCCGCCGTGCTTCTTGTCCGTCAAACGATGCTGCGCCCGCTTGATGGCATAGTACTGATTATAGCGGCAGACCTTTTTAATGCCCTTATCGAAGATTACAAAGTTGTGAATCAGATCAAGGAAACGCTTTTTGTAAAACAGAGCAAAAAGCTGTTTTTCCAACTTGCCGGGAATCCCCTCACAATATTCCTCAACTTCGATATCAACAATATCGCGTTCCGCCGGATGCTCGGTAAAGCCGTCGCCTTTCCATTCCAGATAGTGCTTCTCCGGGGTAAGGAGCGTACCATAGCGCAAGCCCTCGCTGTCGTTCCCGGCCATACAGAACTGAATAGTCGTAAAGAAATCTTCGATGAAGTTCGATCTTTGGTTGGTCAGATTCTGACGGATGCCGTTGGACACGGACACACTACTCTTTTTCAGTTCGATTACCGCAACTGCAATACCATTCACATAGATAACGATATCCGGACGCTTGGTGTTGTTGCTGACAATAGTGACTTCTTCCGCAATATAGAAGTCATTTTTACTGATATCTTCAAAGTCAATAAAATACACTGTCTTAGGGGACTGCTCCACAGACTCTTTGACCTTGGCTCCATATTTCAGCAGGCTGTAGACCTCTTTGTTGGCATGGTACAAGCCCTGCTGCAGATTAGTGGATGTTTTCACCAAGACATCTACCGCATTGGCAGCAAGCTTTTCGGAGTAGCCCTGTTTCAGCAGCCAGGCATGCAGTCGCTCCTGCATGATGTTGCGGTTTTCACTGTCGTGCAGGTTCCCCAAATATGTATAATGCAGTTTGTCCCGAAAGAACTTGACCACACGGTTTTGAGTTTTGCGCTCGCTATCACCAATGTTGGGCATAATCTTACCTCCTTAGTTTGTCATTATTTAAGGCAGGTTTTGATAAACGTTTTTCCGAATGCCGTTATATAGAAGGACTTTTGCTTCGTAATAAATTTTTGTTCTTGTGCCAATGGAATGTCTTTATACGCCAGGAATCCCTGCGAATTTTCCAACGGTGCATAGAGAGTTTTGTCGATCAAATGTGTATCATCTAAAATACAGACAAGTTTTAACCGATCCAGGTTTTCAATATATGCACAAATATTCTGCGGATATTCACATGTGCCATCTCCAATATTTGTATAATTTTGAAGCATAGAAATATGGCCACGATCCGGCCCCAGTTGAACTTGAAGATCAATCAATGGGATATATGACGGTTGATCAGAAATCTTTTTTAGGATTTTTGCCTCGTCGGGAGTTAATTGCTTGATAATATCTACAAAAGACGGATGTACGGCCTGCTTTGTATCCGTGTTCATAGAAGAAACCAACAGATTAGCGTACATTTCCCGGAGATCTTCACTATTATAGCAATAACTCAGTTGCTGAATTGCTGGAACCGCTACATAGGCTTCCGGCTCAGTTAACTTTTCTTCAGGAATTTTCTCTGCCTTTTCACGGACCGCATCAGCTGTCAACCGGATACTTTCTTCGCCATTGATGACCCACTTTTCCCACTTTCCGAGCCAAATGCCTACAGTTCGGGGGAGTAAACTAAGTGTATTGCCTAACGATTTTGCTGTAGGGTGTGCCAAATCATCATAAGCCTTTTCTAAAACACCACTGGATTGGTCAATGACCTCACCAACAAGTCCCTTGTCAATATCCATGTTATCTCTCCTTTATACAAGTCTGATTTTTCCTGTCAGAAGCTGCTGCATCATGCCTTGTTTAACCTGACGGTATTTTATTAGTTTTTTCCCTAACGTTACGATTTCATTGTCCATGTTAGTTAAAATATCTGCTATAGCTTTTTGTTCTTTTAAATCACTGGGCATTCGAAATTCGTAGGACGCATATTCTTCTCCGTTTATTCCAGGCTGACCACTTCTCATAGAAGTCTGTGCCACCCATTTCCAGTAATCATAGGTATGAAGCACGCCGAAAATAAATCTACTGTCAGCTTTTTGTGGATCAATGCTCATTTTTATCAGAAAACCTGCGTACACTAATCTACCGTCGTGCTCATCGTAAATATAAGATTTTCCCACACTTGCTCCTGTTCGAGCTAACACAATATCATTGGTCTTTAACAAAAAAGGTTCTACATTTTCTGCGCTTACAGAAGCTTGAGCGTCTTTACAATACCTCCCATCTTTAGAAATATCGGTAATTCTAATGTACCTTGGTAGAAAGCCATTAAAATCAACAGCAGGGGCATTAATTCCATAGGAAGGTTTCTCAATTATACATGATCCGATATTGCTTTTGATCCAATCACCAGAGAACCCCGGCAGGCGTTTCTTGCCGGTCAGCAGTTCCTGCATCGCGCCCTGCTTGATGGCTTTTTTCTTAACGATTTGCCTCTTAAGAGAATTGATTAGGGTATCGACATCTGACAATATTGCAGCAATTTCTGTTTGCTCTTTTGGGGACGGAATGGCTACTAAATAGTCCTGAACATCATTCCTGTTTAATGTCGGAACACCAGAACCAGAATTGTATAGATTCCAAGGAATGGTTTTAAAAAGATAGGAAGCAAACAAAGGATCATTATTATGAAAATCTGTGACCCATAGAGTGGTATTATGCGGCCAATAATCACTCTTTACATAGTGTATTTTTCCAATCGTTCCCGACCTACCCATAACTACACCAGGACCTTTTACCATGTAGGAACTATGGTACGCGCCAATACCATTAGAAAAAACAACAGGATATATGCCATCTTTTATGCTGGAATAAGGTAAATCAAACCCTCGTTGCAATGGAGCAACCACTTTCAACGGCTTGACTTCCCAATCCTCTGGAATTACACCGATCTCCGTCTGCTTATACCCCTTCTTCACCATACAAATCCCATCCTTTTCAGATGAGCCTTGACCTTGGACTCATAATCAGCAACAGCAGCAGACAGTTCCGGCAGTGTATCCTCATACCGCTCCACCAATTCCACTATGCGGTTGGTCATCTGGTGGGAAGTGGTGACATACAGTGCCTTGATTCCTTCGAAGATGGTGGCATACCACTTGCGGTTTACCAACAGATCCAGAATCTCTTCGTCGCTCAGCAGGGCATACTTCGCTCGAACCTTTTCCTCCAATTCGGCGTTCATTTCCTTAACGGCCTTGTTCTGCTTGGAAAGGGAATCCGTCAAATCTATAAACCGCTTCAATGCCGCATATTCCTCCCCCTTGGGTTCGGTCTTTTTCAGTACCTTCAAGCGGGCGGCGACAGACTTGGCATCCACCTTATTCTTGCCGTTGAGGTGGTCCTTCAGGTATCCCTCATCGGCAGTCTGCTCCTCCACAAACTCTGCCAGTCTGCTCTGGGTCTCTTCGGCAATGGCCTGCGCCTCATTGATTTTCTTGCGTTCAGCGGCAAAGAACACGGACTCGATCAGTGCTCGGGGCAGTAAAACGCCCTCCCAGCCAATGACCTTTTCCTGCCCCTTTTTCTTGCCGGAGGTGTATTCACCCATGATGTTTTCCCATGTCCGTGCGGCATCATAGCCGTCCACCGACACAAGATAAACATCGTCGCTCATGACTTCGTACCAGTAGGAAAGCAGCACCTCGTAGACATCGTACTTGTCCACCAGCTCCAGACCATCAAAGCAGTCAATCAACTGCTCCGACAGCTCGACGATATAGGGCTTGACTTCCGTGTCTTCATCAATGCTCCGAAGCCCGGGATCCACCATCTGCATCCACGCGTCAAAAGCCTCGTCGATGCGTTCGGCGTAGGCAGAAAATTCAGGGTCGTTATAGACCACGTTGCGGATATCCTCTTTGGGAATGTTCAGCCGATAATAGCCATCCCGCAGCTGAGAAAACAGCTTGTCTTTCAGACCGGGGAACAGTACCCAATACTTCTCCATGGAATCCACATCTGTCGCAGGAATACCGCCATGCAGATGTCCATCAATGTCCTGTAAATCCTCCGGGGTGGAGCTGTCAATATAACGGGGGATATTCAGGTTATACTCGTTTTTCTCTTTGATTTCGTCATTGGGGACAAAACGAGCATACTTGGGATCGTCTGTGATTTGTTGATTGAATGTGGTGACGATTTTGTAGATGTCCCGCTCACGAAGGCGGTTTTTGTTGCCGTCCTTAACGAAGTCATGGCTGGCATCAATCATAAAGATACCCTTGCGCTCGGCGGCATCAGCCTTATCGATGATGATAATGCAGGCAGGGATACCGGTGCCATAAAACAGGTTGGCGGGCAGGCCGATGATGCCCTTGATATAGCCCTTGTCGATAATGGCTTTACGGATGGTTGCCTCTGCATTGCCACGGAACAGAACACCATGGGGAAGAATGACCGCAGCCTTGCCGGTGCTTTTCAAGGACTTCAAAATATGGAGCAGCCACGCAAAGTCGCCGTTCTTTTCAGGCGGTCTGTCGCCATAGCCATCAAAGCGGCCATAATCCTTAAGACCATCCGTCCAGTTTTTCAGAGAAAACGGAGGATTGGCCACCGCAAAGTCGAAACGCTTCAGCACCTCATCATCGGAGCCTTCTTCAAAATAGCGGGGAGCAGAAAATGTATTTCCTGCTCTGATCTCACCGGCAGCCTTGTTGTGCAGGACAAGGTTCATCTTGGCGAGACCTGCGGTGGTTACTTCCTTTTCCTGTCCCCAAATAGCAATCTCGAAGGGGGCTTCATCCGCTGCTCGAATCAGAAGTGAACCGGAACCGCAGGCAGGGTCATACACGGAGTAACCCTCGTCGCGCTCCTCGATGCTGTCGATGCCAATCACTTTGGCAAGAATACGGGAAACTTCGGCCGGTGTGTAGAACTGGCCCTTGCTCTTGCCGCTTTCCGTGGCAAAATGGCGCATCAGATATTCATAGGCATCGCCAAGAATATCGTCACCGCTGGCTTTGTTCTTTTTGAAATTGAATTCGTCACGCTGGAAAATGGCAATCAAGCCGGTGAGCTTATCCACCATTTCTTTGCCGCTGCCCAACTTAGCTTCATCATTGAAATGGGCATTGTCGATCACGCCGCGGAGATTGTTCTCCCCGGCTTCTGCCAGCTTGGCAATGACCTTGTCCATTTCTTCACCGATATTTTTATTGCCCTTCAATGCAACTAAATCGTCGAAGCTGCCGCCTTCGGGGACCGTAATATCGGCATATTTTACGCCCTTAAACTTGTCCGTAACATACTTCACGAACAGCAGGGTCAGGATATAGTCCTTGTATTGAGAGGCATCCATGCCGCCCCTCAGTTTATCACAACTCGCCCAAAGGGAGCTGTATAGCTCATTTTTCTTGATTGCCATCTTGGCAGATCCTCCTTGATTCGGGGAATTTTCCCTAAAATGAAAGCTATAAACTTTTAACTTAACTCTGCCAAGTTAGCATTAAGGTTTAAGTGCAGTAATCGGCACAATAAACACCCCATCGGATCGCTGATATGCGGCATTTGCCATACCGCACAGCACGCAGAGAACCGCAGGAGGCTTTCCCTTGGGATCTTCCGAAATCTGCTTTTTGATCTCCAGCAAGTTCGCTGCAGCAGCGTCGATTTGGTTGGCACCCAGCTTGATCTCAAAAGCACACCATTGGCCATCGGGCAGTTCAATCACAGCATCAATTTCCTGATTTTTATAATCCTGATAGTGGTACAGATTTGCATCGAAGGACTCCGCATAGATCCGAAGGTCTCGTTCACAGAGCGCTTCAAATAAGAAACCGAGCGTCTCCAGATCGCCCATCAGTCCGGCAGGAGCAGCTTTCAGCAAAGCACAGGCCAGAGAAGGGTCGGAGAAATGCCGCTTTTCAGCCTGCTTGATACGGACGGAGGAACGGATGCCGGATGAGAATGGCGGTTGATTGTCCGTAATAAACAACCGCTTGAAAATATCCAGATAGGCAGACACCGTATTGGAGTCAATATCCTCGTCATCTACTGCCTTAATGTCTTTCATTAAAGTCTTATTGGTGACAGTGGTGCTTTCGTTACGGGCCAGAGAGCGCAACAGCAAGCGCATCTTGGATGTATCTCGCTTCACACCGTCAATGCGGTACACATCATCGTCGATAACAGCATTGAGATATTCCAAAGGAAGCAGAGCAACCTGCTCAATAGGTAATCCCAAACTGCCAGGCCATCCGCCGCGAATGATCAGTTCAATCAGTTTTTTCAGATCCACTTCGCCGGTTAATGCAGGGGCCAACTCGCCGTGGCACAGTTTTTCCAAGGAAACCTTCCCGCAGGAATCTCCAGACTCGTATAGGGACATGGGACGCATCCGCAGCTTGGCAATACGGCCTGCACCGCTGTGCAGGATGCCTTTGTGGTTCGGAGTCGCAGAACCGGTCAGAATGAATTGTCCTTTTTCCGCAACCTGATCCACTTTGTACCGCACGGCATCCCAAATGGGAGGAACTTCCTGCCATTCGTCAATTAAGCGCGGAGTTTCACCATCCAGAACCAGAGCGGGAGACAATTCGGCCAGTTGGCGGTTCTGGAAGTTATTGGCGGGATCGCCGATATAGATCTCACTTTTGCTGTGATAAGAGGAAGTCCAGGTCTTTCCACACCACTTGGGACCCTCAATACAAACGGCGCCAAAGGCGGACAGATATTCTTTAACCTTTGTATCAATAACTCGGGGTCTATAGTTCTGCTTATCCATAAACACTCACCTCGACTATAAGCTGAGTCTATTATAGTCCATTCAGCCGAATTTTACAACTCCATTCAGCCGGATTTTTGCTTTTCGTTCAGCTAAATTTCCATCCTCCAACCAATCAACTTTCTATCTCAAGTTTGGTGTATAATCTGCTTTCACCAGGTAACGCCCGATGCCATATCCGGAGTCACCGCGTTCAAACACTTCCTTCGGCAGGGCAGGCAAATACTTTCTTCCGAAAGCCGTACCAAAATATACCTCGAAATTGGTTGTCGGGAGCACGACCCAGTCGGTATCGTACTGCCTGTGCGCCATGTAATAGAGAACCAGCGCTCTTATGACTTCCAGTGGGATCACCTTTGGCGTGACCGCACGCAGCTTTTCCAGATACTCCGGCGGCAGCTCACGTTCCGCATTTTGCAGTGGTCCCAGCTCCAGCGCATCGGCGATAATATCATCGAAGCGCAGTGTCCAGGACCCTTTGGTATTCTCAGAAAACAGCGGCACCTGAAACTGAATCACCTTATTCCGCCATGCGGCGTCAAAACTTTTTTTTATGACCTCTGCCTTTGGGATGACAGTCTTACGCACCTTATCTGGATTGTTCAGCACAAAGCATACAAGGCAATGGACATGGCGGTGGAACCAGCCGCTGCCGTCCGCACCAACCAGCTCGGGAAAACTTTCGTGCAGTTCTTCAAAATGGCTCTTATCCGGCCGCGCCTTCTCGGGCGCGGCTTTTTTGCTGTCCGGAACACTGCACCAGGCACACAACACCTTGTGTACATAGTCCAGACGCTCCCTCGGGTCGCCCTCAAGGATATTACCGTCTGCATCATGGAACATATACCCACGAGCGATAATCGTCAGGACCCGAGCCAGACCCTTGAATTCCAAAATAGTGGTAAAGGTGAAGCGACCCATATAGGAGATGTCGTTTTTGCTCTTGGCGGTGTAGGCTACAATTCCGGTGTAGTCCAGAAACTCCTGCCACTCATTCAGCATAGGACACCTCCAACACGTTCTTTTCGATTTGGTCGAGCAGCAGTTCCCACAGCAGATCCCGCTTGCCCAGCGCCACCACATACTGTACGGCGATACTGGGGCGCACGATTTTGTTCAGTAGTTCGCGGCACTTTTTCGAGACAGGTTCTTTGTAGTCGGCGGAAAAAGAATGCTCCATGTAGGCTTTCATCATAGCGGTAAAATTGGAAGTGTCCGTTTCGCGCAGGAGCTGCTTGCGTTCCAGCGCATTGTTTTCGTCGTCAATATCGCAGACCAAATCGCCCAGGACGCGATAGCCGCTCTGCCGGAAGTCAGTCAGCAAATCATAATAGTTGGTCGCTTCCGGCAGGTACTCCGCCAAAAACAATTCTCGTTTGTCTGCCGCCATGAAGGACCATTGTTGGTCAGAAATGGAATGCCGCAGTGCTGTGATGCGTTCCGGTGGAAGCTGACGTAAGAAAGCGTACAGCTCATCGGAGTCATATAAATCTTCTTGCCCTCTGGCATATAGGATGCGCTCGATGTCACTTTTCTTTTGCCTGTCCTTTACCGGGACGCAGCAGGTGCGGATGCGTGAAAGGCAACGCTCATAGTCCTTCAATAGCTCAGAAACAGAGGAAAGAGTTTTGGGATTGAGCCGGTCCTGCCAACTGCCCCCCTGCGCAAAGGTAAATAGTTCTCTGTCCTCTGCGGGGGTAGGTTTGATTCGCGGCGTGTTCCGCTCTAACTGTCGTGCCCGATAGGGCAGCTTCTCAATGTGGGACTCGACCGTACTCCAGTCAGTCCGGGAAAAGAATGCGTCCAGCTTCTCTTTGTGGGTCGGTTCATACCACGCACGCCGCGTTTCCTCTGCCTGCTCAGCCAAATATTTGTACTGGAGGAAGGTGCTGCGCTTAACATGTTTCGCACCGATGTATTCGTCAAGGTCGGGCCGTACACCGCTTTTGGCAGCGTCGATCTCCAGACCGCTGAGAATGGCCAGCGTCTCAATTTCTCTGCGGCAGCGCTTCCGCTCTTCTGGGTCGGCGCTGTCACTGTAAGCAATCACACTGCGATCCATGGCGGCGTTGCAGATTTGACCGATGCGGGCAGCGAAGGTGTTCTCCACCGTGCGGAACCGCTCCCGCCAGTCGTTGGGATCAGCCAGTGGAGCGGACAGGGACGGGATTTTCAGCAGCGGCAGATTGGCGTTGTTGGAAAGCTGCTGATGTACCTCGTATTCGTAATTGCGTTTGACACAGCGATTCAGGATGGGATCGGCAATAGTCTTAATCTGGTCACCGTCGTAGTCAGCACCGCCCAGGCGCTCCGCTGCCAAAGAATCGGCAGACACAAAGACCACATCAGTCAAATGACCGAGATAATGTTCACGCAGCTCGTCCCCGTCCGGATAGATGGAAAGCTGAAGTTCCTCGTTGCGGGCGATGTGTGGATTGCGAAGTAGCGTGCAGCTCTCGTCGTGCTCATAAGTGGCGCCGGGCGCATAAAAGCTGTCCTCCGCAAAGAAATCTGCAGTGACGGCATCACAAAACACACGCTCTGCGGGCATCTGAAACACGCGGGGCGACATCAATTGACGCAGTAGTTCCAGCAGATCGCCGGAGAGAAACCGATTGTCTCCTGGCACCAGCAGGTGACCGATGGCGTAATTCTTTAACAGTATTTTCGCCTGTGTTTCCAGAGCGTCGGTGTAAATTGGCTCGTTGATGAGGCGGGGATTTTTGTTCAGCATCGCGGCAAGAATGTACGCACGGCTTTTGCGCGGTTGACTCAGACCATCCAAAAAATACTTTTTGCGGAAATAACCGTTGGCACAGAAATTGTAGTAAGCAGTCTCGGTCGCCTTGGTCAGCCATTGACGCTTATCTGTTTGCGGACTGCTGTTCCAACCGTCGGGAAGATCGGCGGGGCGAAATTCCTCCGGCTGAATGGATACCGTGGACAGAAATTGATAGTTCAACGCAACAAGGGATTCAGCCTGTTCCTTATTCGTGTTGGTGATATACAGGGCGTGCCGGTATTTTCGAAACGCTTTCCAATAGTCCTTCCAGCTCATATCGTTTTCCTGGAGCCAGCGGTCTGCTTTGAACTGGCTACGGGTCAGAATGATATCTACATTCTGGATTGGGTGATTGATACCCCAAATGTCCTGAATGACCTGCGTTCCGGAACGTTTCAAGAAATCTTTAAAGTCAACCTGGTGGAGCATTCCCTTGATGTAGGGCAGGCGAATCTGGAAAGAGGTCTGACAATGCCGGCCACAGTATGCCTTGTCCACGGTCTCTGCATATTCCTTTGAGATCAACCCAACGCCGTCAAAACAAGTGATGTTGATATCTTCAATCGATTCCTCACGATAATATTTTCCGTACTTATCCCCCTCTACCACGGTAATGACAGGCACTCGCTGCATGAGCTTCTTGGGATTGTCCACGACGATCACGCGGTGGGGCTTGTCGATTCGGATTCCGTCCACCCGTGTTCCGGAGGAAAACATCAAACCGTTGTAGGCGTAGAGTTTACTGAGTTGACAGCGATCCAAGGTCATGTCCAGCATGATACGCTGGCGCATGATCACATACAGGTCAGCACGAATAAAAGACAACCTGGACTGGCGGCTCATGCTGGCTGAGCGTTCAAAGCTGACATAGCGGTGGGGGCTTCTGCCGAAATCCAGCGTCACACCTTCAGGGCGGAACATGTCTTTCGCTTTCTCCCGGCGAATTCGCTGCATATGGCTGCTACCCCGGCGGTCAAAGATGCCGGAGAAGTCCATGTAAAAGATCATGTCCGCAAGGTCGGTGATCACTCCCTCTCCTTCGCGTTCTCGGTAGCGGTCGCCGCGGAGCTGACACATCAGCTGAAAGAACAAGGCACAGTTATCCTGCTCGTGTTTTGCGCCGGGGATCATACAGTGGTCCGTTGCAGTACGGTTCAACTGAAATGTGTATACACCATTTTCCTCTCTGGCATAGCTCATAAGCGTTCTGGCTGAGAGTTCATAGATCCGGTATTTAGTTTGCGGCATCGAATCACCTCTGTTTTCATTCTGGAAGAAGCGCAACCCCATAATCTGCACAGCTACATCATATCACAAAATCGTTCAGATGCAATAAGAATACTGGCCCCACTTTTTCGGCGAGGTCAGTATTCTATTTCTTTTAAGGAGGTATACCATATGTACAAAAGCAACATCCAACCCCTCAACACCATCGACGGTGAAACCCTGATGAGCATCCCCGTGGAGCCACTGAACTTTGTGGTGGACTCGCTCATCTCACAGGGCCTGCACATTCTGGCCGGCGCACCGAAGGTGGGAAAATCCTGGCTGGCTCTCTGGCTGGCAACCACCATTGCCAAGGGAGAAAGCGTTTGGAATCTCCAGACAAAGCAGGGCACCACACTCTACCTCTGCCTGGAAGATTCCACCCGCCGTATCCAGAACCGGCTCTTCAGCATCACGGACGAGGTCCCGTCCAGTGTTCGCTTCTGCACCGAAAGCAACATTCTGGAGAAAGGTCTGGAGCAGCAGCTCACCCAGTTTCTCAAAGAATATCCGGACACGGTTCTGATCATCATTGACACGCTGCAGAAGGTGCGCGGCGCAAAAAATGATAACGCTTATGCCAACGACTACCGTGATCTCTCTCTGCTCAAGCGTATTGCGGATCAGCACGGTATTGCCATGCTGCTCGTTCACCATCTGCGCAAGGAAGGTGATGAAGATGTGTTCAACCGCATCTCCGGTACCACCGCCATCAGCGGTGCAGTGGATTCCAGCTTCACACTGGTGGAGGACAAGCGTGGCAGCGGCCATGCGAAACTCTCCTGCATTGGTCGTGATATTGAATACAGAGAGATAGAGCTGGAACGGAACGAGGATAATGTGTGGCAGCTCATCTGTGACAGCAAGGTCACTCCCGGCGGAAGCATCCCTGCCGCCATCTCTGTATTCATGTCGAACCGTACTGAGTATATCGGCACTCCCACGGAGTTCGCTGAAGAGATCGACCCTGACGGAACGCTGGGGATTACGCCGAAGAAAGCGGCGCGTCTAATCTCGGAAAGCCTTGTAACCCTAAGACAAATCGGTGTTACAGCCTGTCTGCGCCGCAGCAATGGAAAGCGCATCATCGAGTTGCACCGTGCCGAAAGTGTCGACACGCCAGGGGTTGACCCTATCGACCCTTGTGAGGCCACAGGAGACGATTTGTCGGCTGTTTCCGCCTCTGCCGGGTAAACACCCCACCTCGGAATCTGCCACGAGTTTCCGCCGTGTTTGAGGAAACGGCGAGAGTTTACGGCAGAGGGAGAAAGTTCCCTCCTTCGGGAGGGAGCGAGCATCGCCTTTGGCTGTCCACCGCCGCCCAATGGGGCTGCGGCGGACTGCCTTCGGCATCTCTTTCCCGGGCAGAAGCCCGGACCCACTTTATTACGGAGGTATTCATTTGATGAAAAAAGCCAACCGCACAAAACCAGTTTCATTGACCTTCCGTGTCACGGAAGGTGACGCAGAGCTCATCCGCCGGAACGCAAAGTCCGCAGGGATGGATCTGACAAAGTACCTGACGACATGCGCCGTCGTGAAAGAGATCGTACACATCAATGGCTTCGATGACTGCGCCCGTGCGTTGCGGCGGCAGGGAACGAATCTCAATCAGCTCATCACACTGGCAAACATGGGCAGGATCAGTTCCGTTAATGTTGGTGAAACCTATGAGCTCTATCTGGAGATCCAGAAACTGCTGAAAGAGGTTCTGGAGAGGAAAGTGTGAACCATGGCAACGGTCACACCCATCAACCGTCCGAAAGGACAATGCCGCGCCGGACTGTCTGCTGCATTGGACTACGTCATGCAGGAGAAGAAGACCGAGTTCGAAGGCCGGCAGTTGGTTACAGGTATCAACTGCCAGCCCGAGATTTGCTACACACAGTTCATCAGCACCAAACTTCAGTACGGCAAGTGTGACGGCAAAATGTATTTTCATTTCGTGCAGTCCTTCCACCCGGATGAAAATATCACACCGGAGAAAGCACACGCCGTTGCTCTGGAGTTGGCGCAGCAGTGGAAGGACTACGAAGTCATCGTTGCAACACACACCGACGCGGAGCACATCCATTCCCACTTCATTATCAACTCAGTCAGTTTTGAAAACGGCAGGAAACTGCATTTCGAAAAAGACGATCTGACGCAGCTCCGAAAATTCTCAGATGCAATCTGTATGCGTCACGGCCTGTCCATCTGCCAACCGAAGAAACAGCAGACCTCGGGAATCAGGCAGTCGGAGTATCACGCGGCGATGCGCGGCGAGAGCTGGAAGGTGGCTCTCGCCATTCAGATCGACGAGTGCATGAAGTACGCTGTCAACAAGGAGCAGTTCATCGAGCTGATGCAGAGTGAGGGCTATCAGGTCAAGTGGACAGACAGCCGCGCGAATATCACCTACACCACACCCGACGGCAAAAGCTGTCGGGATTTTCGTTTACACGAAGAAAAATATTTAAAGGAGAACATGGAATATGAATTCTGCATTCGAGCACAGCAATGCACGACCCAGCATGGCGGATATGAAAGCTATGCAGCAAACGGCTCTGAGCCACAATATAGACAAGGCTGGAAATATCCAGAAGGCAGTCACGCTGACGGAGGAGAACTGGACAGGCCTGACCAACGCGGTGGAACTGACCGGACAGTCTGTTCTGCAGCTCCAGGAAAACGTGGAGCATCTGCTCACGGACGAGCAGATGGACGCAAAGCTCAAAGCACAGGTGCAGTCTTTGATGGAGCAGCACAGAGCAGCAATCTCCGAGATGCAGTTGGAGGTGCAGAAATTGACCGAGAGCAGCACCAGTCACTGGACGCAGATGGAGAACAACGTGGAGCGCACTCTGAACAGAATACAGCGGGATCAGGAAACGGCACTGAAGGAGTTCGGGAAACAGGTTGGGAGAGCCAGCGCGGAATACTCTACCGAACTCTCCAGGGCGAGCGATTCCGTGAAAAGGTCCGCGAGTCGAATCCAGCTGCAGATGTATCTGCCCGCCATCATTCTGGTGGTGTGGGAATTGGTGCGGCATCTGTTCTTGCTGGATTGAGTGCCATGGATGCCGACAGCGATGATCCGGAGGAACGGTGCCGTAAGATGGAGGCCAAGACTGCAGCGCAAAATCTCGGCGCAGCAATTGGCCTGTTGGCTGGATCGGTCATTGCAGCAAACAGACACAAGTCCGCAACAGAACCGGACTTTCAATCGAACGAACAAACACAAACCTGGCAGCAGACCATGTAACGGTCTGCTGTCTTTCTCATTTTCAGATAGAGGTGTTACTCAAGACCTGTATTTTTCTTTCCTGTCGGGGCAATAATTTTTACAGCAAAGGAGGTGGGCGGCAGTGACTGCGCAGCACACCCAATCACTGGAACAGAAAAAGAGACACGCGGCAGAACAGATCTGGCTTCACTATTACAACCAGACGCTGTTCGAAAAGGGCTTGATCACGGAAACAGAACGAAATCGTATGAAAAATCTGATCAACGGGTTAGCGCCGTCCACCACTAAATAGTTTTCTCGGGGAGCATCGCACACGATGCTCCCCCTTTTTCCGAAATTCATATTGCTTTGTTCATACAGAAATGATATACTGATTATGATAATGATAAAACGAAAAGTGAGGAGGCGGAGTCATGGACATTCATACCATCCGAATGATGCTCAAGACACGTTCTGTTTACGATATCCCGTTGCGGGTGACCTACTATGCCCGAGTATCCTCCGAGAGCGACGAACAGCTCAACTCGCTTGGAAACCAGATCGCCTACTACGAGGATCTTATTAGAAAAAATCTGACCTGGACATTCGTCCCTGGGTACATTGATGAAGGCCTCTCTGGCATTTCTACAAAGAAGCGTGAGAACTTCAATCGTATGATTGACGATGCGGCTATGGACAAATTCGATTTGGTAATCACAAAGGAGATCTCCAGATTTGCGAGAAACACACTGGACTCCATTCAGTTCACACGGCAACTTCTCGGATACGGCGTCGGTGTGTTCTTCCAGAATGATAACATCAATACCTTCGACGAGGACTCAGAATTACGCCTGTCAATCATGTCCTCCATCGCACAGGACGAGTTGCGCAAGCTCTCGAGCCGCGTGAAGTTCGGTCATCAGCAGGCAATCAAATCCAACGTGGTGCTTGGCAACAGCCGCATCTTCGGATACACAAAAGCTGACGGAAGACTGGTCATCGACGAAACCGAAGCGCCAATGGTCCGCGAACTCTTTGAGCGTTACGCTACCGGCGAATATTCCATGAAGCAACTTGAAACGATCTTCTGGGATAAGAGCTACCGCAATCACAATGGCAACAAAATCGCCCACACCACCATGTCTAACATGATCGCAAATCCCAAGTACAAAGGCTACTATGTGGGGAACAAGGTCAAGGTCGTGGATATGTTCACCAAAAAGCAGAAGTTCCTCCCACCGGAGGAATGGGTCATGTTCAAGGATGAAACAGGAGAAATTGTCCCCGCAATCGTAACGGAAGAAATTTGGGATCAGGCCAATGCCGTGCTGAAAAAGCGCAGCGAGGATGTAAAGGCCCGCCAGGGAATCAGCAACCACGCAAACCTTCTGACCGGAAAATTATACTGTACCCACTGCGGTGCAGCCTACTATCGGCGGGACACTGTCGACCGCTCCGGTAACAAAAACAGTAAATGGGTATGCTCCGGCAAAATCAAAAACGGAAGCGACTCCTGTCCGTCCTTTGCAGTGTACGAAAGCGAGATAAAGCCTCTCCTGCTGGAAGTGTTGAGGGATACCGAGGCAGATGCAAAAGCTCAGATTGAGCGATACATGGAACTATATACCGGTCTGGCGGGCAGCGGTGGGATCGCTGAGCAAATTGAAGAACAGGAGCAAATCATTGAACTGGCGGAAAAAAAGAAGCAGAAGCTACTCCAGCTCGCCGCTACCGGAGAAATGAGCGACCGGGATTTCCTGTCCATGAACAAGCAGTGTACTGCTGAAATAGACACAGCAAGAGAACTACTGTCCGAACTATATGCCCAGCGTGAGTCTGCCGATGATTTGAAAAAGCACCTTGATACCATTCGCCAGGTGCTGAAGGAAGCTGAGCGGGATGCAGTAAAGGGTGTCGTCAACAAAGATTTCGTGGACAAGTTCATTGACAGGATCTTCGCCACCATGGTCGATGAAACCACCATGCAGCTCCAGATCAAGATATTCACCGGCGAAGTCACGGAAAAGTATCTGGCAAATCTCAGAGTTCGTGCAGGTAACATCATTGGTGTATCCGAGAAGCCAGACGAGAATGCAGTGGCCGCAATGGCTGTTGCTGACGATAGTCGTACGGGTCACACGGTCAAGAAGATGATCGAGTCCTACGAGAAGAATCTGTAACGGTCCTTCCCGCACGGCAAAAACCGGCAGGCACAGATGTGCCTGCCGGTTTTGTATGCTCTTACAGTTTGATTCTTCCGGCGAGGAAGTCCTCGTACCGGTCGCAGATGTCCTGCACGTCATCGCCGAAGGCGATCTGCCGCCCCTTGTGGAGCCACAGCACCTTGCTGCATAGCTCCCGTATCTGCCCCAGCGAGTGGGACACCAGAATGCTGGTGGCTCCGGAGGACAGTATCTCCCGCATCTTGGCCTCGCTCTTTCTGCGGAACGCGCCGTCACCCACCGACAGCACCTCGTCCAGAATGAGGATATCCGGCTGCACCAGACTGGCGATGGAAAACGCCAGCCGGCTCTTCATGCCAGAGGACAGCTGCTTGAACGGACGGTTCTCGAACTCCCGCAGCTCCGCAAAGTCGATGATCTGCTGGTACATCTCATCCATAAATTTCCGGGTGTAGCCCAGCATGGCGCCCCGGAGATAGGTATTCTCCCGCACGGTCAGATCGCCGTCAAAGCCGCTGGCCAGCTCCAGCAGCGCCGCGATGGTGCCCTCCCGCCGGACAACGCCGTGCGTAGGCTCCATGATACCGCTGACAGCCTTCAGCAGCGTGGATTTTCCCGCGCCGTTGGTGCCGATGATACCCAGCATGTCGCCCTTTTCCAGCTTGAAGTTGATGTCTCTGTCCGCCCAGAACTCCTGCAGATGGTAGTCGCGCTTCAGCTTCCGCACCACGAACTCCTTCAAGCCGATGTCCTTGAAGTCGCCGGTGATATACCGGACGGAGACGTGATCCACCTCTAAAATGCTCATGTCACGCCTCCTTACACATAGTACAGAAAACGGGTGTTGTACTTCTTATACATGAAGCAGCCCAACCCCAGCACCACCAGCACGTCCGCCAGCATCAGCAGGTGGAACCACACCGTGGGCACGGCGGCGTCGATGACGATCTTCCGGAAGTACCGGATGAACAGGTAGATGGGATTCGCCAGAAACAGGCACTGGACGTTGTAGCTGTAATGGTCAATGGTGTAGAAGATGGCAGAGGCGTACATCAGCAGCTGGGTAAAGATGCTCCACAGGTACTGGATATCCCGGAAGAACACAAACAGCGCCGAAAGGATCAGCCCTACGCCGATGTTGAACAGCACCAGCAGGCAGATGGGATACAGCAGCAGGAAGAACCGCCATGTGAACGTGATGTGGTCAAAGGCGCAGAACACGAAGAAAATGCACAGCGTCAGGCCAAAGTTGATGAGGGTCTGCACGTTCTTAGAGAACAGGAACAGATACTTGGGCACATTGACCTTGGTGAAGATGCCCGCGTTGCTCATCAGGGACTGCATGCCCTGCGAGGTGGACTCGTTGAAGTAGGAGAACACCAGGTTGCCGCAGAACAGATAGGTGGTATAGTGCGCCATGTTCCGCCCGAAGAACTGGGTAAACACCAGCTTCATCACCAGCAGCATCAGCAGCGGTGACAGCAGGCTCCACGCCATGCCCAGCACCGTGCGCTTGTATTTCTTTTTGAAGTCGCGCTTTACCAGCTCCTCAAATAGGAACTGGTAGCGCAGATATTTTTGCAGCATAAAACCTCGATCTCGCATGATATCCCGCAGGATACCGGTCGTTTCCGTGACGCCCCGCAGGGTCACTGCACCTGCTGGGCCAGCGCCAGTGCCGCAGCGATGACCTGATCCATGTCGTAGTAGCGGTACGCGCCCAGCCGCCCGCCAAACAGCGTGTGCGGCTCCTGCGCCGCCAGCGCCGCATAGCGCTGGTACAGCTCGGTGTTCCGCTGGTCGTTGACGGGATAGTATGGCTCGTCCCCCGGCTGCCACGCGGCGCTGTACTCCCGGGTGATGACGGTTTTGGGCTGGGCGCCGAAGGTAAAGTGCTTGTGCTCGATGATACGCGTCCACGGTGTCTCCGCGTCCGTATAGTTGACCACGGCGTTGCCCTGATAATTGTCGGTATCCAGCACCTCCGTCTCAAAGCGGAGGCTGCGGTACTCCAGCGCGCCCAGCCGGTAGTCGAAATAGGCGTCGATAGCCCCGGTGTAGACCACCGTTTCCGCCAGCGCGGACAGTTCCCTCCTTTGCCGGAGGAAATCCGTGTGCAGCCGTACCGGGATCCCCGCCAGCAGCCGCTCCGCCAGCGCGGTATAGCCCTCCTCGGGGATGCCCTGATAGCGGGCATTGAAGTAGTTGTTGTCGTAGGTGAAGCGCACCGGCAGACGCCGGATGATGAAGGCCGGCAGCTCCGTGCAGGGACGGCCCCACTGCTTCTGGGTGTAGCCCTTCACCAGCTTTTCATAGATGTCACGCCCCACCAGACGGATGGCCTGCTCCTCCAGATCCCGCGGCTCGCCGTCACCGGCGGCCGCCTGCTGGCGGCATATCTCCTCCCGCGCCTGCTCCGGCGTGATGACACCCCACATCTGGTGGAAGGTGTTCATGTTGAAGGGCAGGTTATACAGCTCGCCCCGGTAGTTGGCGATGGGGCTGTTGGTAAAGCGGTTGAAGCGGGCAAAGCGGTTGACGTAGGCCCACACCTCCTCATCGTTGGTGTGGAAGATGTGCGCGCCGTAGCGGTGAACGTCGATGCCCTCCACCGTCTCGGTGTAGGCGTTGCCGGCAATATGGCCGCGCCGGTCAATGACAAGGCATTTCCTCCCCGCATCCGTCATTTCGCGGGCAAACACCGCGCCGAACAGGCCGGCGCCCACGATGAGATAGTCGAACTCCCTGCTCATATCACTGCAGTGCCTCGCGGACGCGGCAGGCGCTCTCCCGGAAGGCAGCCAGCTCCTCCGGTGCCCAGTTCTCCTGGATGCGGCGCTCCACCCCGTGGCCGCCGATGATAGACGGTACGCTCAGCGCCACACCGGACACGCCGTACTCCCCCTGCAGCGGGGTGGACACGGAGGCGATGGTGGGGCGCTGGTTCAGCACCGCGTCCGCCAGCAGGCACACACAGGTGGCGATGCCATAGTGGGTCTTGCCCTTGGCGGAGATGATGGACGCGCCCATGGTGCGTACCTCCTCCGCAATACGGGCACGCTCCTCCGCCGTCCACGGCAGGCCCACGCTGGCGCAGTACTCGCCCATGGTGATGCCGCCCACGGACAGACGGCTCCACAGCGGGATCTGGGAATCGCCGTGCTCGCCCACGATATAGCCGTTGATCACCGCCGTGTTCAGCCCCACATAGTCCGCGATGACGCGGATCATGCGGGAGGTATCCAGCGTACAGCCGGTGCCGAAAACCATGCCGTCCGGCAGCCCCATGCCCTGCGCGCACAGGGACACCATCACGTCCACAGGATTGGACACCACCATGATGACGCTGTGGGTATAGTACTTTTTGATCTCGGCCACCACGCCCTCCATGATCTTGCGGTTGTCCGAGATCATATTCAGGCGCGTCTCGCCGGGGCGGCGGTTCCGTCCTGCGGTGATGATGATGAGATCACAGTCCGCGCAGTCGGCATACTCGCCCACCCGCACCGAGCACTCGCCCATATAGGGGATGCCATGCTGGATGTCGGTGGCCTCGCCCCACGCCTTGTTGGTGTCCAGATCAATGAGTACGATCTCCTGCGCCAGATCACGCAGCGTCAGGGCGTAGGCGATGGACGCGCCCACATAGCCCGCGCCCACGATGGCCACCTTCTTGCGTCCGATGGGATAGTAAAACTTTCGTTCTGTCATCTTATACTCCGTTCCTTACTCTCCCCGTAGGGGCTCCGCATGTCTGCCGCCGGCGGGGCGGCGGGCCTCAGGAATACATTTTCTCATAGTAGGTCAGATAAGCGCCGGACGTAACGCCGCGCATCCACTCCTCATGGGACAGATACCAGTCGATGGTCTTGGCCATACCCGCCTCAAAGCTGTAGGCCGGCTCCCAGCCCAGCTGCGTGGTGATCTTGGTGTTGTCGATGGCATAGCGGCGGTCATGACCGGGTCGATCCTTCACATGGGTGATAAGGGACTCGTCCTTGCCCATGCGGGACAGGATCAGCTTCACGATCTCGATATTGGCCTTTTCGTTGTTGCCGCCCACGTTGTATACCTCGCCCACGATGCCCTTTTCCAGCACCGTGTCGATAGCGGAGCAGTGATCCTCCACATACAGCCAGTCACGCACCTGCATACCGTCGCCGTAAACGGGCAGCGCCTTGTCGTTGGCGGCGTTGTGCAGCATCAGGGGGATCAGCTTCTCCGGGAACTGATAGGGGCCGTAGTTGTTGGAGCAGCGGGTAATGTTCACCGGCATGCCGTAGGTGTCATGGAATGCCATGACGAACATATCAGCGCTGGCCTTGGAGGAAGAATAGGGGCTGTGGGGGCACAGCGGAGTGGTCTCCATAAAGTAGCCGTCGGCACCCAGTGCACCGTACACCTCATCGGTGGACACCTGCAGGTACTTCCTGCCCTCTTTCCAGGTCTTGGCGTCGGCATCGTACCAGGCTTCCTTGGCGCGCTGCAGCAGGTTGACGGTGCCCATCACGTTGCTCTGCACAAAGATCTCGGGATTCTTGATGGAGCGGTCCACATGGCTCTCGGCGGCAAAGTTGATGACATAATCGAAATCGTACTTCTGGAACAGGCTCTCCACCAGTTCCTTGTCGCAGATGTCGCCCTGCACGAACACATGGCGGGGGTCACCCTCCACGTCCTTCAGGTTTTCCAGGTTGCCGGCGTAGGTCAGCTTATCCAGGTTGACCAGCAGGATCTCCGGGTATTTCTTGAGCATATAATGCACAAAGTTGGAACCAATAAAACCGGCGCAGCCGGTGATCAGATAGGTTTTCATAAGTTTATTTCCTCAAAGTTTCGTTGTAGTAAACTCCTCTCAGTCATCGTTGCGCGATGCCAGCTCCCCCGAAAGGGGGAGCTTTTTTCAGTGTTCCCTCCAGATGCATAAAACCTCGCCCTTCGGGAGAGGTGGATGCGAGGAAACTGAGCAGACGGAGAGGGTTTCATCTCAGTCTTTCATTCCGTTGTCGCCGTCCCAGTGGGTGAAGAAGCAGGCCAGTGCATCCTTCCAGTCACGGACGTCGTTGCCAACGGTGCAGCGCAGCATCCGGTTGTCCAGGGCGCTCCACTTGGGGCGGTCGGCGCTGTCCGGGTGCTTTGCCTTGTACTCCTCGCTGGTGCAGGGAGCCACGGTGGCGTCCACACCGGACAGGCGGATGATCTCGGACGCGAAATCATACCAGGAGCACACGCCCTCGCCGGTGCAGTGATACAGGCCGTACTCGTGGGTCACGCACAGCTGCAGGATCTCGTGGGCCAGGTCCACCGCGTTGGTGGGGTTGCCGCACTGGTCGTTGACCACCTCCAGCTTGCCGAATTTCTTGCCGGCATTGACGATGGTCTTGACAAAGTTCTTGCCGTAGTAGCTGTACAGCCATGCCGTGCGCACGATGAAGTGGCGGTGGCAGAACTGCTCCACATACTTTTCGCCCATGAGCTTGGTGGAGCCGTAGGCGCTGATGGGGCCGGGGATGGTGGCTTCATCCTGCGGGATGCCGCCGTTCTCGCGACCGGAGAACACATAGTCGGTGGACACATGCACCAGGCGGGCACCGGTCTTTTCGGCGGCCTGAGCCAGATTGCGGGGGCCCAGTGCGTTTGCCTTGAAGGCAGCGTCGTGGTTCACCTCGCAGCCGTCCACGTTGGTGTAGGCGGCGCAGTTGATGATGACATCCGGGCGGTTGCGGCGGATGAACTCATCCACCATCCGGTAGTTGGAAATATCCAGCTCCGGCAGGTCCACCGGCAGAACGGTGGCGTTCAGCAGCTTTTCCGGGATAGGGCCGATCTCGCTGCGGCCTTCCCGCAGCTGCTTGAGGATCTCGGTGCCCAGCTGGCCCCTGCATCCAGTAACAATGATCTTCATACCAATGTGCCTCTCTTCTCAGTAGCGCAGTTTGCCGTCGGCCACGTTCTTCAGGTGCTGGCCGTAGGGGCTCTTGCCGTAGCGCTCGGCGCTGGTCAGCAGGGTCTCGCGGTCGATCCAGCCATACTTGAAGGCGATCTCCTCCGGGGCGCTGATCTTGATGCCCTGACGCTTTTCCACCATGCGCACGAAGTCGGCGGCATCCACCAGGCTCTCCATCGTGCCGGTGTCCAGCCAGGCAAAGCCGCGGCCCAGCAGCTGGACGTCCAGCTCGTCCTTCTTCAGGTACATGTCGTTCAGGGTGGTGATCTCCAGCTCACCGCGGGCAGAGGGCTTGACCTGCTTTGCCATCTGCACCACTTCCTTGTTGTAGAAGTACAGGCCGGTGATGGCGTAGTTGCTCTTGGGATGCTGGGGTTTTTCCTCCACGCTCAGCACCTTGCCGTCCTTGTCGAATTCCACGATGCCAAAGCGCTCGGGATCCTGCACATAGTAGCCGAACACCGTGCAGCGGCCCTTGTTCTCTGCGTTGGACGCAGCCGTCTTGAGGATCTTGGAGAAGCCGTTGCCGTAGAAAATATTATCCCCCAGGATCATGGCGCAGCAGTCGTCGCCAATGAACTCTTCGCCCAGGATGAAGGCCTGTGCCAGGCCGTCCGGGGAGGGCTGCACCTTGTACTGCAGATGGATGCCGTACTGGCTGCCGTCCCCCAGCAGCGCCTCAAAGCGGGGCGTGTCGGTGGGGGTGGAAATGATCAGGATGTCCTGAATGCCTGCCAGCATCAGCGTGGACAGGGGGTAGTAGATCATCGGCTTGTCGTAGACCGGCAGCAGCTGTTTGCTGGTGACCATGGTCAGCGGGTAAAGCCGGGTGCCGGCACCGCCGGCAAGAATGATACCTTTCATACTTGTGCACTCCTTTAATCTTTTGTAAAAAGTTGTGCAGCTGTACGCAGCCCGGGCGGCGTACCGGCCGGACTGCGTATGGATTCAAAGCGGAGCTGCGTCCGCTGTCAACTTGTTCAGCACTGCCCTCTCCTGCAAAAGGAGATAACAGTTCACTTTATTTTACTATCAATTCACATAAAAAGCAAGAAAGAACGGCCCTTCCGGCAAAATTTCCGGAAAAGCCGTTGCAAAAATTTTTTATCTTACCACGCAAAGCCCCACTTGGAAAAATAACGCAGCAGACTGCGCAGCTGCCACAGAAAGGGCTTCAGACTGCGGTGGGCGGCCCGGTGCCAGGCATGGATGGCCGTGTACTGGGGCACCAAATACGCCTTGCCCTTTGTGCGCATTTTCTGGGTCAGGTCGGCATCCTCCACATACATGAAGTAGCCCTCGTCAAAACCGCCCACCTCTTTGAATGCGGCCGTGTCCACCGCCGAGAAGCTGCCGGTGCAGAACTCGATCTCAGTGGGCTGGGTCAGGTCCCGGTCCGCCATGAGGTAGCGTTCGTTGTACTTTGCCCAGAACTTCAGGCAGGGCAGCTGGCGGTAGACCATGGCCCGCACATTGCACCGGCGCAGCGGCAGCCGCTGGGGCTGCCCGTCCGGAAAGGTCAGGGCCGGGCGGGCCATCACCACACCGGGGTGCTGCACCATCCAGTCTGCCAGGTCGCTCAGGGTGTCGGCGGTGAGCTGGATGTCCGGGTTCAGGATAAAATGCACCCGGCTGTGCAGCAGCGAAAGCACCGTATTGTGCCCGGTGCCGAAGCCGCCGTTTTTGGTCCGGCAGAGCACCTGCACCTGCTGGCCCGGTGCCGTGCGCAGGGTGCCGTCGGCTGCCGCGCGGGTCAGGCGCTGGCCGCTGCCGTCCGGGCTGGCATTGTCCACCAGATACAGCGTCAGCGGATGGCGGCGGGTGCGGTCCAGCACGGTCTGGGCCGCACGCAGGGCCTCCTCTGCGCCGTTATAAACTACGATACAGGCTGAAAGTTCCACCAGAGTTCCTCTTTTCGTTTTCAATCAGTTTTCCGAACAAAGCTCCCCCTTTCGGGAAAGGCTCTCCCCGCGCCGGGGAGAGATGTCACGCAAGTGACAGAGTAAGGAATAGCTGTCTGCGCAGCAGACTGAGAGGGTCACTCCAGCGGCTTGATGTCGAAGGTGAAGTCCTCCTTCATCAGGTCAAAGTTCGGGTTCAGGCAGGGGTCCCCGGCGGCCAGCTGCTTGGCCCACCGCTGCTGGAACCGCTTCACTTCCGACTCAAAGCGCTTGCGCTTGGCCGGGCTCTCGTCCAGGCCGCGGCTCTTGCTCTCGTAGTGATACAGCTGGGCAAAGGGGGTAAAGACATTGGTATACCCGGCCTCCCGCACGCGGACGCAGAAGTCCACATCGTTGAAGGCCACAGCAAAACTCTCGTCCAGGCCGTTCACCTCGTCGTACACGCTCTTGCGCACCATCAGGCAGGCAGCGGTCACGGCATAGACATCCTGCGCATAGACCAGACGGCCCATGTAGCCGGGGTGTCCCACCGGGAAATTCTTGTGCATGTGGGCGGCCAGGGTCAGGTAGCCAAAGCCGATGCCTGCATGCTGGATGGTGTTGTCCGGGTACAGCAGCTTGACGCCCACGCAGCCCACGCGCTCCTGCTGGGCATACATGATCATCTCCTCGAGCCAGCGAGGGGTGATCACCTCGGTATCATTGTTGAGCAGCAGCAGGTATTCGCCGGTCGCTTCCTTGGCGCCAAAGTTGTTCAGGGCGCTGTAGTTGAAGCCGGTGCCCTTCCAGTACAGCACCCGCAGGTTGTCCGGGTGCTCCTTCTGCAGCTGTTCGTAGAGGCGGAAGGTGCCGTCCTCCTTGCTGTTGTTCTCGATGATGAGGACCTCAAAGTCCGCATAGGTGGTCTTGCGGTAGATGGAATCCACGCAGGTGCGCAGATCTTCTCCATGGTCGCAGCTGGGGATCAGGATGCTCACCTTGCCGGGCTTTGTGATGGTGTAGTCGGTCTTGTAGAAGCCCGGGGTGTTGGGGATCATGGTCACGTCATCCACCGGCACGCCCACGCGCTTGTAGTGGGCACACAGGGCCTTCATGGCGGCTTCCAGACAGTACATCTTGGCCGAAATGTTGCTTGCCACGCTGGTGGGGCTGGAGCGCCAGTAATACAGCAGGTGCGGGATGTGCACCACCTTTTTGGCCTGCTCGGTCAGGCGCAGGTACAGGTCATAATCCTGGCTGCCGTTGAACTCCGCCCGCTCGTCGCCGCCCACCTTGGCCAGCAGCGCGGCACTGAACACGCTCAGGTGGCAGATGTAGTTGTTGGAGCGGAGGTTGTCCAGCATATAATCCGGCTTGAAGTGGTACACCGTCAGGTGGTCGATGTCGCCCTCAAAGGTGACCTCGTCCGTATACACGAAGTCGGCTCCCTGCTCGGCGATGGCCTGTGCCACATACCACAGAGCGCACGGATGCAGGATGTCGTCGTGGTCCAGCAGGGCCACATAGTCGCCCTTGACCATGGCAAAGCCCTGATTGGTGTTGCCGGCAATGCCGTCGTTCTTGTCCAGCTTCCGATAACGGATGCGGGGGTCGGAGGCGGCGCGAGCCTTCACGGTCTGGCCCACCGTCTCATCCTGCCCGGCGTCCACCATGCACAGCTCCCAGTTGCGGTAGCTCTGGTTCTGCACCGAGTCCAGCAGCTCCACCAGGAACTGCTGCGGGGTGTTGTACAGCGGCACCACGATGCTGATGAGCGGGCCTGCCGGCTGGTTGGCCGCCTGCTTTACCAGCAGCTCCGGGGTGGCAAAACGGTCGGCGGGCATGGCTTTGCCCGGGAACAGCTTTTTGTACTCCCGCTTGGCCTTCGCCTGGGCCATCACGCCGGAGATGCCCACCCGGCGCAGCGTTGCCAGAAAGACGAACAGCGGGAAGGTGTGCCACAGCTGGCGGCACTTGCTCACCAGATACCGCATGGGCCAGGTGAGCTTCCAGAACTGGGACTGGACCACGCTGTTCAGCGTTTTTTCCAGGTCCTGCTCGTGGCTGCGGCTCAGCGAAAGGTCGCTGCGCAGACGCTCCAGCTGGCGGCCCTGCTCTTCGCCGGTGCGCTCGGCCAGCTCCATGCGCTCCCGCAGGATGTCCAGTTCTTCCTCATATCCGGCCAGCTGCCCGGCTGCATCCGGGGCGTCCGTGCGGCAAAACAGAGCCGTCTGCAAAGCGCGGCCCCGGCTCTGCCACGAAAAATCGCGGTACAGGCCCTGCTGTGCCAGCTGCTTTGCGCAGGCGGCCAGCATCGTTTCTTCGCTGCACACCAGCAGCACCCGGTCGGCCAGCTGCTGCGGCAGGGTGACCCACTCCGGGTCCACCACCACCAGAAGTTCCGGCAGAGCACCCTCGGCAGGCTGCACGGCACCGGTCGCTTCCAGTGCACTTTCCAGTGCGCCGACGCCGCCCAGCACCTGTACGCTGCAGGGGCCGAGCTCCCGCCGGATGCGCTGTGCCAGCTCCCGGCTGCGCTCCGATTCATTCCGGGTCAATTTTTCCTGATCCAACTCCATGCTTCCTTCTCCATTCCTTGGCAAACACTTTTATTTTCCAAACGTCTGATGCGGACAAGCCGCCAACGTGTATCACGCAGATGCGTTGTTTTGTATCACAGAAACCTTTCGGCCCTGCGATAGTATACCAAATTGCGCCGCACTTGAGAAGCCCTTGCCAGAATTTTGGAGGTTCTTTTTTGCCGCCAACGTGACACCAGAAGGCCGCTCAGGCCGTGTACCATGGCCGCGGGGCGCATTTTGTCAGCCAAACAGGCTGCGCAGCCAGCCGAACAGACCGCCGCTGCTGCCCTGGCTCGTGATGCTGGCACCCTTGTAATAATGCCGGAGGATGGCCTTATAGCCCATGTTCCGCTCTGCGGCATAGCCCACGGCGCCGCACTGGCTCATGCCCACACCGTGGCCAAAGCCGTAGTAGGTCATGCAGGGGGTACCGTTTTCGTCCGTGCCAAAGTCAAAGCAGTAGCGGGACGAGACGAACTGCCCGATGTAGCGATAGCTGCGCCCGTTGGACACAAAGGTGTTGTACTGCACATAGCCGCCCAGGCTCTTGTGGGTGGTGTCCGCATCGGTATAAGGCTCTCCGGTGCGGCTGTCGTTGTACTCCACATAGGTATAATCCTTGCCGATGGAGCGGCGCAGCAGGTTGTGATACTGCTCCTCATAGGGGCTTTCCACGCTCTGCAGATAGGGCACCTCGGTGCCCCAGGCATCGCGGCTGGAGCAGGTGCCGTACACGCCGGTCTGGGTGTTGTAGCCCGCGCTGGCCGACCACACCGCGTCGCAGACACTGCCGTTGTAGGTGAGGATCTCATCCTTCACCGGCTCCACTGCCTTGCGGATGGCTTCCCGGGCAGCGGAGGGGATCTGATCCACCGGGGTGTAGACCAGTGCATTGGCCGAAGAACCATACTGCTTGTGATATTCCAGATAGGAGTGGGCAGCCACGGCCTGTGCCTTCCAGGCCTGCTGGGCCGCACTGGCGCTGACATAGCTGCCGATGGACCCCAGCTCGTTGTAGGTGATGCCCACCAGGCAGTCCACCAGGTTCAGTGTGACGTTTTTCTTCAGGCCCTGCCCCCGGATGTTCAGGTACGGCAGGGTGATGGTGTCGCCGGAGCCGAAGAGCCAGCTCAGGCAGTTTTCCTCTTCCGCCGGGATCAGGGTGGTGTTGGCACCGCCCATGGTCACCGCACCGCCGGACACGGCAGCATCGTCCGCTGCCAGTGCTGCCGGAGCACACAGGCAGAGCACCGCCGCCAGCACCAGCGCCGCAGCGCGGCGCACAAACCCTTGCAGTTGTTTCACGAACCATTCCTCCTCATAATGCGATCTGTTTTCCTTTAGTTTAACACAGCCTGTGTCTGCGGGCAAGGACCGGACTTCTGTTTTATGCACACAAAAAGCCGGGAAGTGCGCTGGTTTCCCGTGCACTTCCCGGTTGGTGTGATGTTTTCAGGTTTCTTCCGGCGTATCCTGCATGGCACGCGCGATCTCGACTTCCATGTCCTGCAGGCAGTCCAGCAGCAGCGGATTGAAGGCCCCGCACACCCCGGTACAGATCATCTGCACCACTTCGCTGTGGGTACGGGCATGGCCGTCCACCGGGCGGCTCACCAACCGCTCGTACACGTCCGCCAGGCCCACCACCTGTGCTTCGATGGGGATCTGTTCCCCCTGCAGGCCGTCCGGATAGCCGCCGCCGTCGTACCGCTCATGGTGCCAGCGGCAGATGTTGTACGCCGTGCGGGCAAAGGCGTCGTCCCGGCATTCGGGCTGTTCTTCCAGCATCTGTGCTCCCAGCAGGGTGTGGCTTTGCAGGGTACGGCGCTCGGCCTCGGTCAGTGGGCCTTCCTTGTGCAGCAAGTCCTCGCAGATCTCCATTTTGCCAATGTCATGCAGGGCCGCCGCCGTGGCAATGGTGCGGCGCATCTCCCGTGTGAGCGGGTAGCGGTCGGTCTTTTGGGCCAGCCCGGCCAGCAGCATGGAGGTGAGCTGCGCCACCCGCTGCACATGGTCGCGGCTTTCACCGTTGCGCTTTTCCACCACCTGGCTCAGGATGCCGATCATCATCCGGCTGGCGCGTTCCTTTTCAAAAGCAAGATCCGCCGCCATGGCGCTCAGGCGGCGCTGCTTGGCGTACAGCTGGATGGTGTTGATGATGCGCTGATAGACCACCTTGGCGTCGAACGGGCGGCTGATGTAATCCGAGGCTCCCAGGTCAAAGGCCCGCC
>ERZ791837.243-NODE-243-length-43502-cov-3.459433_pt1 | contig 43502 bp, 34 predicted proteins | sample MGYA00510292_ERZ791837 | MGnify/ENA primary metagenome ERZ791837 (study PRJEB30046, sample SAMN00715259) | human gut metagenome | study: EMG produced TPA metagenomics assembly of the A metagenome-wide association study of gut microbiota in type 2...
GCATGATCCATTCATACGGATCTCCCTGAACCTCTTCCACGACAGCAGCCGCGGCCCATGATTCCAGCAACATGGCGGCATGTCCTTCACACCCCGCCACACCGTCAAAGCCGCACCAGAAGGCCATGGCGTCAAACAGGCGCCCCATGGAAGAAGTGGCCGGAGCGTGGATATTCCGCCCCATCATGGCCTCCAGCGCCTCCCGCTTCTGACGGGTCATTCCGCTCTCCAGGCGACGGTCAAGCCCATCCGTCCGCCAGGGGGACATCTGCCGCGCCAGGGAACAGGCGCACCGGGCAGGCTCCCGCACCGCTTCATCACCGCCGGGCAGCAGAAACGGCCTGAGCCGCGCCACTCTCCGGGGCTCTCCCTCCCCCTCCATGACAAAAAACTCTCCGCCCCATACCGTTCCGTCCGTGCCGAAGCCTGTTCCGTCCCAGGCCGCCCCCAAAGCGGGAAACGGAGTCTCATTCTCCGCGGCGCAGGCCAGCACATGGGCCTGGTGGTGCTGCACGGGAACCACTTCCACATTCCATTCCCTGGCCAGCCGCCTGCCCAGGGCGGAAGAAGGGCCGTCCGGGTGGGCGTCCACGGCAATCACCTGCGGCACTCCTCCCAGCGTACGGCTCAGGGTTTCCACCGTCCGTTCAAAAGCGTTCAGGGAAGCCGCGCTGTCCAGATCCCCCAGATGCTGGCTCATGACGGCCACGCCGTCCTTCAGCCAGCAAACGGTATTCTTCAGCCCGGAACCCAGCGCGAGCACATGCGGAGCATCCGGAGACGTACGCCATACGGGCCGCGGAGCGTATCCGCGGGCACGGCGCACCATCACGGCCCTTCCGTCCGCCACGCGGACCACGGAATCATCCACGGGCCGCACGACCGGACGGTCATGCACAAAAAAAACATCCGCCACATGGCCCAGCTTTTGCAAGCCCTCCTCCACGGAAATGCACAGGGGCTCCCCGCTCAGGTTCCCGCTGGTTACCACCAGAGGCTTGTCCCATACGTCCATCAGCAGGGCATGAAGGGGGGAGGACGGCAGCATCACGCCCACAAAACGGCTGAACATGCATACGGAGGGAGCCAAATCCACATCCTTCCTTCCGGGAGCCAGCACAATGGGAGCCGCCGGAGAAACCAACAGGCGTTTCTCCTCCTCCGACAAACGGCACAGCTTTTCCGCCGCGGCCACATCCGGCACCATCACGGCAAAAGGCTTGGCGTCCCGCCCCTTCAGCCGCCGGAGACGCCGAACGGCGGCTTCAGAAGAAGCGTCCGCCAGCAACTGGAATCCCCCCACGCCCAGCAGGGCCACAATCAGCCCGTCCGCCAGCACCCACGCCACCTGCTCCGCAGGAGTATCAAACCCGTGGCCGAAGCCCAGTTCCGCACCATCCGAAAACAGCACCTTCATGGAAGGGCCGCAGGACGGGCACGCAATAGGCTGGGCATGGAAACGCCTGTCCTCCACGTCCCCGTACTCCTTCAGGCACTCCGGACACATCCGGAATTTCTTCATGCTGGTACCCGCACGGTCATACGGCAGCTTCTCAATGATGGAATAACGGGGGCCGCAATGCGTGCAATTGGTAAAGGGATAATGATACCGGCGGGAGGAAGGGTCACGCATCTCCTTCAGGCACTCCGGGCACGGAGCCAGGTCCGGCAGCATCATCGGAACGCCGCGGGGGGAGGAATCGCTCTCCACGATGCGGAACTCTTCAAACCCGGCAGGCTCGCACGCGGTCCGCTCCACGCCGTACACACGGGCATGCTCCGGCAGGCTCTTCATCAGAGTGGCAAGAAAACGTTCCGGAACGCCCGGCTTCCCCTCCACATGGATATCCACGCCGGACTCCGTATTGCGGACAAACCCCTTCAGCCCCAGCTGCGATGCCAAACGGTACACATGGGGCCGGAAACCGACCCCCTGGACCATGCCGGCTATCTCAAACTTCAATGCCGCAGCGGCCTGTTCAATGGTGGTGATGGCCATGATTCTGAATCCTGCCTTCCCGGACGCGGCGCGCGCGGTCCACAATCTCGTCACACCAAGCGTCCATGCCTTCTCCGGTCTTGGAAGACAACTCAATCACGTGCGCATGATGGGCCACCTTGTTCAGGGCAGCCAAAGCGGCGTCACGGTCAAAATCCACGGCATCCGCCAGATCCGACTTGGTCACCAGGGCTACATCCGCGGAATGGAACATGGGCGGGTACTTCAGCGGCTTGTCCTCCCCTTCCGTCACGGAAAGCAAAACCACGCGCATGCCTTCCCCCAGGTCATAGGAAGCCGGGCAAACCAGGTTGCCCACATTCTCAATAATCAAAACGTCAAGCTCATCCAGAGGCATCTTCTTCATGGCTTCTGCAATCATGCGGGCGTCCAGATGGCACATGGTGCCCGTGGTAATCTGCACCACGGGAATATCTGCACGGCTCAGGCGTTCCGCATCATTATCCGTCGCCAAATCCCCTACGATCACCCCCATGCGCACACGGTTGCGAAGCATCTCCGCCGTCTTCTGCAGCAGAGAAGTCTTGCCTGATCCGGGAGAAGAAAAAACATTGATAACCAAAAGGTTTTTTGCCGCAAAAAAACCTCTGTTGCGCTCTGCCAGCCGGTCATTGGCATCCAACACAGGAACATGGACGTCCATGCCGTGGCCGTGACTTTCATGGGTGTGCTCACCTCCGCATCCGCATTCTTTACACATAATCAATACTGATATTAGATTCCAAAAAAGAGAAAAAACCTCATTTATCCTACGTCATATCTCAGGCGCGGCAAGGTCAAACTCCTCCTGATCCGCATTTCCGGAACGGACTTCCGGGAGAAAAATACGCTATAAAACAATTTCCGGAAAATCCCTTTAAAGAAGCGGCCCGAATAAGCAAGACCAGTTTACAACGCATTCCTTCTGTCTTACTATCCCAATCAGGAGAACAGCCATGAAAGACGCAGAAGCAACAATCGGGAACCTCATTGACCACCAGAAGGTGGCATTCATCAGCTCTATTGATGGGCAGGGCTATCCGAATACGAAGGCCATGCTACCGCCCCGGAAAAGGGAGGGCATCAAGGTATTCTACTTCACCACCAACACCTCCTCCATGCGTACAGGGCAATATCAAGACAATCCGAAAGCCTGCGTTTACTTTTGTGACCGGAGATTTTTCAGAGGAGTCATGCTTCTCGGCTCCATGGAAGTGCTGGAGGACAGGATCTATAAAGAGATGATATGGAGGGAGGGAGACACCATGTACTACCCGGAGGGAGTAACCGACCCGGATTATTGCGTCCTGCGGTTTACCGCCACGCAGGGCAGATTCTACAGCAACTTCAGCTCTGAAAACTTTAATATCATATAAAGCTTTCCACGCCACATGGCCAACGTCCTGCAAAGGATTCCGGTTGGGGAGGCAAAAAGCCGGGCCTTCCGGAAAAAATTCTCCTCTGGAAGAGAGAAAGATTAAATCAATCAGGGACATTAAAGAGGGATATTTCTATAGACAGCCTTCCGTTGAAATTCCTTCATCGTAAGCATGTGGACTTGCCAAGGCATGGGAATTCTGTAAACTGTTCCGTCCTCAGACAACATCCTTTTTCCCAGGTTATGCCAGACGCTCGCTTTCAACCACTTCCCGGATTCCGTGATTTTGCCCCGGCGGACTGCGCCGTGCGCAACTACCTCTTTAACGCATGGAAGAGGGTGGCGCACCGCTATGGATTCCTGGAATGGGAAGGCCCCACCGTGGAAGCCACGGAGCTCTATCTTAAAAAGAGCGGAGGCGAACTGCCCACCCAGCTTTTCCGCTTTACGGACCAGGGCGACAGGGACATCACCATCCGCCCGGAACTCACCGCCTCCCTGGGACGCATTGCCGCCGCCTACCAGCGGGAATACACCAAGCCGCTCAAGTGGTTTGAAATAGGCTCCTGCTTCCGTTACGAAAAACCCCAGAAAGGACGCCTGCGCGAATTCTACCAGTTCAACGCGGACATTCTGGGGGAAGGTTCCGCCTGGGCGGACTCCGAACTGATTGCCCTGGCCATTGACTGCATGAGGGAACTGGGCTTTACGCAGCAAGACTTCATCGTGCGCGTCTCCGACCGCGAAGCCTGGATCAGGTTTGCCGCGGAACACGGCGTGCAGGAGCAGGACATTCCCGCCTTCCTGGGCATTGTGGACAAATTTGAACGCGACCGCCCGGAAGAATGCCAGCGCAAGCTGGACGCCTTCCAGATCAGCCGCGGCGACCTGGTGGCCTTCATTGAGAACCCGCCCGCCGGAGCTTCCGAACGCTATGACATCCTGCTGAAAGACCTGGAAGCCCGGGGTCTGGACGGCTACGTCAGGCTGGACCTCTCCGTGGTGCGCGGCCTGGCCTACTACACCGGGCTCGTCTTTGAAATCTTTGATACGCAACGCAGCCTGCGCGCCGTGGCCGGCGGAGGCCGCTATGATACGCTGGTAAGCGCCCTCTCCAACAACGCGGTGGACATGCCGGCCACCGGGTTTGCCATGGGGGATGCCGTCATCACCCACCTCATTGACCAGACCCCCCATGCCAAGGCGCTGAAGGATGCAGCGCTGGCCGCCGCGGGATGCGACGTCTTCATGGTGCAGGCCTCCGAAAACCGCCGCGCGGAAATACTCTCCATCGCCTCCGCCCTCCGGGACCAGGGGTACAGCGTGGACCTTCCCCTTACCCTCACCAAGGTCAACGGCCAATTGCAGAAAGCCGTTAAATCCGGCGCACGCGCGGCCCTGATCGTAGGGGACGACTTCCCTTCCCTGGAACTGCGCGACCTGGGCGCGCGCACCTCATCCTCCGTCGTCATGGACGACCTGTTTGACGCGCTGGCCTCCATGACGGGCCGCGACTGATATTTCCCTCCCCTCCTTCCATTTTCAACAAAGATGAACTCATACCGCACTCATACCTGCAGCGAATTGCGCGCTGCGAACATTGGCAAGCCGACCACACTCATCGGCTGGGTAGATTCCGTCCGCGACCACGGCGGCGTCATATTTATCGACTTGCGCGACCGCTCCGGCATCACGCAGGTAGTCTTTCACCCGGAAGTCAACCAGGACGTGGCGAAGGCCTCCCAGCAGCTCCGCTCCGAAGACATGATCCAGATATCCGGCACCGTGGCTGCGCGCCTGAAAACGGACACGGTAGACACCACCAATGCGGACCTTCCGACCGGGGAAATTGAAGTCTCCGCGGACACCCTGAACGTCATCAACAAGGCGGACGTGCTCCCCTTCCAGCTGGACCGGGCCCTCTCCAATGAAGACCTGCGCCTCAAGTACCGCTTTCTGGACCTGCGCCGCCCGTCCATGGTCCGCAACATGCAGATACGCCATCGCGTGACCAAGACCACGCGCGACTATCTGGATGAACACGGCTTCCTGGAAATTGAAACGCCCATCCTCTCCAAATCCACGCCTGAAGGCGCGCGCGACTTCCTGGTCCCCTCCCGCCTGGCACCCGGCAAATTCTATGCCCTCCCCCAGGCCCCGCAGCAGTACAAGCAATTGCTCATGGTAGCCGGCATGGAACGCTACTTCCAGATCGCCCGCTGCTTCCGTGACGAAGACCTGCGTGCGGACCGTCAGCTGGAATTCACCCAGGTGGACATTGAAGCCTCCTTCATCACGCCGGAAGACATCTACAACCTGGTGGAAGGCCTGCTCAAGCGCGTGTACAAGGAATCCCTGGACGTGGACATCCCCACTCCCTTCCCCCGCATGACGTGGAGGGAGGCCATGGACCAGTACGGCTCCGACAAGCCGGAACGCCGCTTCGGCATGAAGTTGACGGACGTCTCCTCTATCTTTGAAAACAGTGGGTTCAAGGTATTCGCCTCCGCCGTAAGCAATGGAGGCGTGGTCAAGGCCATCAACGCCAAGGGGTTCGGCTCCGCCTCCGTCGGACAAATCGACGCTCTGACGAAAACCGCCGTGGAAGCCGGAGCCAAGGGCCTGGCCTACATCAAGGTGCGCGAGGAAGACTGGAGAAGCCCCATCTCCAAATTCCTTTCCGACGAAGAAAAGCAGAAGCTCACGGAAGCCCTCAACATTGAAACCGGAGACCTCGTTCTCTTTGCGGCCGGCCCGTGGGAACCCTCCTGCGATATCCTGGGCCGCGTGCGCCTGCAATGCGCCGAATTCATGGAACTGCTTAAGGACAACACGGAACGCGACTTCCTGTGGGTCATTGAATTCCCGCTGGTGGGCTGGGATGAGGAAGAACAGCGCTGGGTGGCCATCCATCACCCCTTCACCCGCCCCGTCAAGGAAGACGAGGAAAAACTGATTAAGGGAGAACTCTCCGCAGACCTGCGCGCCCAGGCGTACGACGTGGTGCTTAACGGCACGGAACTGGGCGGCGGCTCCATCCGTATCCATGAACGCGACCTCCAGTCCGCCATGTTCAAGGCGCTCGGCATCACGGAAGAACAGGCCCGCGAACAATTCGGCCATATCCTGGACGCGTTCAGCTTTGGCGCTCCGCCTCACGGCGGCCTTGCCCTGGGTCTGGACCGCCTGGTCATGATGATCTGCAATGCGGAATCCATCCGTGAAGTCATCGCGTTCCCGAAAAACAACCGTGGAGCGGACCTGATGAGCGACTCCCCCGCCGCGGCGGAAGAACGCCAGCTGCGCGACATTCACATCCAGATAAAGCTGCCCGCTAAAAAATAACCGGATTCTTTAAACCAAAACGCCCGGATGGAGAACTTCCATCCGGGCGTTTTTCATGCAGGGCAGCCGGAACCATGCCTGTAATTATATATGACAGGCCCTTCCTATGAACCTTGGCTGCCGCCCGTCAGACGGCGGCGGATATCCGCAATCTGCCGCAAATTCTTCATCACGGGCAAACGGTGGCGCTTGTCCAGCGGCGGCGGAGGAGGATTGCCCGTCGTCACCATGGTAAAACGCTGGTACCCCTTCACCTCCGGATAACGCCCCCAGTAATACGCCGTCCACCCGCTGTCCGGGGCATCCGGGCCAAAGGGAGGATAAATCATGTGCCGTTCCTCCCCCGGATACAGATTAAAGGCGCTGGTACCGATCACAATATCCTCCGGCGCGTCCGGCAGCAGCTCCAGTCCGCGGATATACTCACGTATTTTTACGGCCGCATACGCCTTCATGGCATACAGGCAGCCGTAAACGCGCTGCTCCACGGATCCGCTTCCCCAGAACACCATATCCCTGCGCTTTGCAAAACGCCGCAGGTCATCACCGGATACCATCACCGTATCCGCATCTATCTTCACCACCGTGTCCCCCTCAGCACATGCGCTCTGGAGCATTTCATCCAGCATCCCTTCAATGCAGGCCTTCCCCCGCAAATTGCCGCCCCTCTCCCAGGAAGACACGCGCCATTCCGCCCCTGACTCCTCTGCCTGCTTCCTTACCTCCTCCGGACAGGGATGGGCCCCATCGTCAATCACGACCAGCCGTGCTTCCGGAAGGGCATGACGGACACACAGCAGGTTCTCGCCGACCAGGGCGGCATCTCCCGAATACACGAACAAATGAACGTGGATATTTGCCTTCTTCATCATTATCTAAACTCTATTGCTGGAATTCCTTTCCTGCCTGCATCCATCATGGCAGGAATCGCCTGCTGCCTCCATCCGCAGCAGCGGGCCTTGTTCCAGAGATTCCGGAAGTGGCCCCGGCAACGAAGAAGGAGAGACGGACGCTCCATCACCCCTGCGCGCCTCCTGCCTCAGCCTCAACGCGCCCAGCTTGATTCTGGAAGCCATATTGCCCAGGGCATTCGCCCGGGAAGGAATCAGCCACCTCCCAAGAATGCCCTGATGGAAGAAATCCGCATCCGCCGCAAGCACCTCACCCGGCGTCAGGCCGGAAAACAGCCTCACCCACAGTGCCATCAATCCACGGCTGATGCGGGAATCACTATCTGCATCAATCCTCAGCAGGCCATTTTCCAGGGAGAGGCGCAGCCATACCCGGTACTGGCACCCCCGCAGAAGACAGGCTTCCGTCTTCCATTCTTCCGCAAAAGGAGGCAACTGCTCCCCCTGGCGCATCAAAAAACCATACAGGGCGCCTTCTCCCGGCAGAGCGTCCAGCTCCTTCAGCAGGGCATTCCGCCTTCCTTCAAAACAATCCATATATTTCTATCCGTTATCTGTTAAACCAGCTCGGGCCGTTCCGGAACCACTTGAAAATCACTCCAAACGATATCTGTGACGGTCCTGTGCGCCTACCCTTTCAGCACGCACTCGTTCCGGGATGCCATGATGGAACCGGACCCGATTTCAATATTCAAAATCCGGCAGGGATGCTGGCGCTGCTCCGAGGCGCAATGCTGCAATCCCTGAATCAACACCCTCAGGTCACCCTCCCGGTCATTCAGCCTCCATCCGGAAATAAGCAGACGGAGACACCGGGCCTTCTCATCCCCATTCCTCTGGAACCAGATGAACATCGTCTCATCCCTGGCCATGCGGCAGCCCTTGCCGGTGAGGCGGAACATCCGCGAATTCACCGGATACTCCATACTTTCCCAGAAAATCTCCTTCATCCCGCACTCGGCAGAGCCCTTCACGGTAATCTTTCCTCCGGGAAACCATCCCATGTGAAACAACAAATAACGCATCAGGGAGGCGCGCCTCAACGCACAATCCTCCTGATGGGTACCGAGGCCGAGCGACTTTCTGGCTCCACAAAACTTGCTGCCCCGGTCAATGGTTAGCCTGACCTTATAACTTCCCGATGTATTCTTCCTCAATTCGATTGATCTATAGATGGACATGCAAATATTCATACAATATCCAAAAACTATATATATAAAATCAAACGGGCCTAGAATAAAAATGTTAGAAAACAACGTAACATAAGTAAATGCAACAATATCAGAAAACTATGTCGTGAAGAAAAATAAAGATATTCAACGTATTGGACGTTTTGGGGGCTGAATGAAGGAATATTCTGTTCAATTTTTATCCCTCCCGGTAGCTGGAAAACAGAACATCCTTGCACATATCCTTACGGCAAGCTCCTGTAAAAATCCCACATAACCAACCGGGGACGACTCGTCAAGCAGCTTTCACACCATTTACGGATACGCAAAAAGGCCATTTCCGTCTAACAGACAGAAATGGCCCAGATCATTCCACACAGCAGGCCGGAAAAACCTCTTCACTTTTCTGGAACCGGATAACCTGCACCCTGAATGCCTCTCAGCCTCGGTACACGGGATGACTCCCAGGGAGCGCGCTTCAAATACCGGTGCAATACAAAAGTATCTTCCTTCCGGATGCCTTCCACGGATGTCCATGCATATTCTCCGTATACCGTTCGGTTGGTCCGTGGGTCAAAAAACTCCACCAATGCCACAACATCACTCGAAGGGTGTTTAAGAATACCGGTCCTTTTATCCACGGCATATTGATAGAAGCCTTTGACGCAATGCACCACAACCGTTGATCCCCTCGGCACGGCCGGAAGACGGGCTCCTTCTCTCCAGCTCTCCTCATCTCTCTGGCCCCACAATCCCTGAAACCCCAAGTATTGCTTGAAATCGTCCCCATACAATTCACGCATATCCGGGTTATAGCTCACCCGGTAATAACGCACATGCATATCACATTGCAATTTCAATGGACGCTTCACATAATCACAATACGGTTTCTCCCCATTCAGGTTGCGGCAGGCATAATAGGAAAAAACATCGGGAAAATTTTGTTCATTAGTGAAATCTTCACTACACCACGTCTCCGGAGTAAGCGGAAAATATCCCTCCGTCTGCTGCATCCACTGGGAGCAAGAACACAGCGCTATTCCGGCAAACGGCGCTATCAACACTCTTATCCGGAAGAAAAACTTCATGGTTAAGAACATCTTATAGTATCTTACCAACATTTCCAGCAAAAAGGGAATGCCTCAAATTTCAAGCCATCTCTGAACCCCAACTCCTCTTTTCCCCCGTCTCCCCGCCAAGGCACCACAAGTAGGCTCCTATCTTGTAACAAATGCCACCCTGCAAAATTAATTTCTTATCTTCACAATGCCGTTATGGGCACCCGCATACATGCCGGAACCCCATCAATCCATCGCTCTACAGTTTGCATTGCGTACAACCGCTAAAACTCCTGTCTCTTTTCCAGGGATAAAATGAAAGTATCCTTCATCATCTCAAGGAGTTGCTATTCTATAATGAAACCACTCTTGAGGTTTCCTATGCTTATCCTATATGATCTCCTCTTTCACCTCATGGCTGTCAAAGAGCCATTCTCAATGGAAGCACAATAGCGATTTTCCAGTCCCAATGGATTCTCGAATAAATCCGGCTCAATCAACTCAGCCCTCACTAATAAGAATACAATGCCGGATCACTGTTCTTTATCAATCAGTCAACAATCCTTCAAACCCAAATTGTTTGATAGGAAGTACCGTAATTTTCAATGCATTTTTCTCCAGAATAAATGATTTTTTCTGCCACTGGCATCCAGTTTTTTTCACAAACGTAATGCCCCAAGTGAACGGGCTCTCCTTATTACCCGTATCAATGTATCCTATTTTTGAAATTTCCCATCCTTCCCCTAAATTATTGGTGAGAAAATCATCATTCAACAGCTTGAATACATTGGAAATTGGACAGTATTGTTCTTTGAAAACAGATAATCTCGTATCTTCCAAGCCATCAATCAGTAGGGACTCCCCCGAACTAATTACATAACCTTCTGCCATATTCACAGGAATGCTTATTAACCTCTTAGCTGCCATCGCTCCGGAATCAAAATTTGATTCCATATTTACAAATACCATATCCATCTTTCCTTTGGAAAAATTAATATGCACAAGTTCATAGTGGGGATACTGCTTATGAACAGATGCTATGACCCGTGAAGAAGAACCTTCTTCCTTTTTTCCTTCCGCTAGACAAACACCTGAAAAGACGAGAAAAAATAGAGATAATATAATATATTTTTTCATTTATTTTTTAGATTCATATTTAAACGTATATTTTTTATACCTATCTCCTTGATCGTATTTAGGTTTATCAAATATTTTACTATGTCCCAAAGTTTGATGTACATCCAGTGCTTTTTTCTCAGTTTCTTCTTTAGCAGTATGAATTTCCATCATGTTGTTCATTTAAATCTTATTAAATCCTTCACATGCTCCGATAGTAAAAGTATCACGGTGATTACGTTTATGCACTTGAACAGCTTGCGATTCCAATTTGTTACTACGTGGAATACACCAGTTCCTATCAAAATACGGAATCGTCCACAATCAAAAAATACATGTTTACGATCCAGGCAGAACCATGTATCCAGCAAGGATGGGTTGGGGTATCGTGTGCAGTCCATGCCTGCCCCATTTATAAACAAAAACCGAGCCCCGCACAAGACTCGGTTTATAGTCCATTTTACATTAAAATTCTAGATAAGCATACGATATTTAATTTCTTTTGTTAATAGTAATTTTGCTTTTGTCTTTGTACATATCAAGCACAACATTAATTGCTGCATCAATATATTGTTCTGCCGCTTCAGATTTTGCATAATAGGTGAAACTTTTTCCGGGAATATATATTACGACTTCTTTTTTCTCTCGTAAGTCCACTTCAGAGCATTTTACATTTTTGATCAAACCATCTAATTTTGAAACAAAATTGTCAGAATTGCCTTCGACAATATATTCCTGTTTATCCTGTGGAGTATAGGCATAAAAATCAGGGATCTTTTTTGTTATTTTTACTTTATCTCCATCTATTCGGAAAACATAATAATATTTTGATGATCCTGAATATACACCTCCTTTGCAATGATAAATATCTATTTCTTGTTCGTCAGGCCACATACTTGTGCATGATACATTTGCAATTGTTGCAAAGACACCTAATGCTATGATATTTTTAATTTGCATGTTTCTATCTTATTTAATTTTGATAATTCCACTATTCTTTCTAAATGCCGAGGTTTATATGACCAAAAATAATTTCCCTAATAGAGGTATCAAAGTTCTCAGAAAAATCATTTTTTGTTTGTCCACCTATAGCTTTCGGAAGATTCTTCTTTCACAATAATATAAGATTCGCAGCAAGTTGATACCTGCCGCGAATCTATAAAATATCACCCTGTCAATTAGGTAGAAAAATTACTGAAAAGAATCCGTTAAAAAATAATTCGCCGTAAAAGGAGACAAGTTCTGGCACTTAGCCCTCATTCTTTCATACAATTCATTCGCTTTCTCTGTCTTGGGAATAGATTGATCACCTACAACATCCAACCAAGATGAATTGGCCGGTAAACGAGTACCGTGTTGCATGTACAAAACATTAACTCCATACTTTCTCGCCAACTGTGCACTGTATTCCGCTACGTTCGGATGATCTTGGGGCGTCCATTCTTTTATTCCCATATTTATATACATGGAAGATTTTACATCATGGGCGAGGAGATTACTATCCTCACTGACTGAAGAAGAGCGGTATAATTGCTCCAATTTGCTGTACTTTTGGCCCTGTGCAGAGTTTTCCTTGATTTCGGAGGAGCAAGAAATCAATCCGCTACAGAGGCAAAAGAAGCCTACTTTATATAACCATATGTTGCTCATAGTGCATAATTTTAGATTTCATTTTATTTCCTAGGCGCTCCATATTGTTCTTCATAAATTTCTTGTGCGCCTTTCGTTTTACGCACTGTTGGATCATGAATTGTTTCCATAAATATAAGGTAAGCAGGAATCTTTCTTCCCTCTTGCATATAGAACAAATTGATTCCATGCTTACGCGCCAACATATCCGTAAAGTCAGCACCCCCAATTGGCATCTGTGTTTTTCCGGCCCAAAAAGGAACCAATGCAGCATAATATTCCTTCTTCAGTTGTCTATAGTAAGCTTCATTCCGGGATTGCTCTGTATTCGTCAGCCGAACATATAAATTTTCCAGCTTCTGATATTCTGGTGCCGTTGCCGTCAATTGATCCACGCTGGAAGAACAAGAAGCGAGTACTCCTGTTATACCTGCTATGTACAAGCCATTTAAATAGGCAATTATTGTCTTCATCATTGCATTTTGGGATATTGAAAACGCTGGATACGATACCAAGGAGAATGGTTCTGAATTGGCCAATCTCCAAATTGATCACTGGGTACGGAATTTCCAATTCTATTCCATTTTATATTCGCCTTGGGAAAATTTTTCTTAATACATTTAATATGAATTGTCAACAATAATTGAGTCGTTAACGAATCGACAGCATCGAATCCCCATACTTCCCCTGCTGACTCCCAGCCGGGGGTTCTTTGTTTTCCTGTGTAATCCATATTAAACTCTTTATATCTATTACGCTCCTCAGAAGATACCGGAGCGATACTGTCTGGCTCCAATGTAGAACCAACTTTCTTATAGTTAGTTCCTACTAGTAAACAACCACCGGAATGAAATGGTTGTTCTCCATAGTGAACCATGATACTATCATATAATCTAATTCCTTGATTCGTAGAATCCCAAACATCCTGTTCACTTAAAGAAAAACCTTGGGCAACCACTGGAACTGCATTTTGGTCACCAAGCGAAGGATTATTTTGATCTGAAATAAAATCTGGAGCAAAAGAGTGCGTAGAGGTAGAGGATGGTTGTTTTAATGACACATCCCCGGAAGTTCTTTGAGCCAATCCTGAATAATAAGAAGGATTCTTTAAAGATTTTCTACTTCTGGCCTTCTTTCCTTTCGAAGGCAATTCCATCGTCAGAATAGTCTCACTCTTACCACATTTACAGGCAATATGTTCTGGTATATCTTCTGTCAGCAATCCGTATATTCCCATGCCGGGCCACTCAGTTTTACGCTCAAGGATCAATGTAACAGTCTGGCTTTGGTCCTGACACTTCAATCCTAATCCATCAACATTCCTAGAAGGACTAACGAAATACAAATCCGTACAATTTACATCATCCTTCTTGCCTATCCTATTTCTAGATATTCATCTTCCATCCTTTGGATTGTAATGGCGGCAGTTGTAGTAGATTAGCCTCATATCTTCGCCACAGTATTCGCAGGAATAGCGGAATGGCATTGTCGAAGTCCAAGCTCCCTCTACAATCAGAATTTCTCCGTAAGGCGTGTATTCAAACTTCGTCTGCCAAGTTCCCAAAGAGTCAAATAAGCACTCACATTTTTGATCAGGTCATGCGCCACATATCGGGTAGAGGACACACTCTTGTCCGCGTTATGTGTGCACAATCGCCAACACACGCGGTGCCTCCGGTTCCACAGCCCAGAACCACGTACCTAGCAAGGGAGGGTTGGAGGTATTTTGCGTGCAGTCCATGCTGGCTATCATTAAGTAATTCATGTATCAGCCAAACATCTAAGTAAAAACTAGGCCATCTGCACCATAGGATGAAGATGGCCTAGTTTATTTAAATAATATATTTATTCTCCAATTTCTACTTTCACACTATTCTCTTTACTTCCATATTGAGGCAATAACAAATAAACACGGCTATCGGAATACCTATAGACAGCGCACAACAAATTCCATATTTTTTTCAATGGAATGACCTCTTCAAATGATACCAAAGCGCAAAACGGCACATGCCTCCTATGTAATTTCTTCAAATCTTTTAAAATATCATCGTAATTTTTCATCTCATCATTAGCTATATAATGATCACCATAACAATTCAGTCTATAAATTTCTAATCCGGAATTATCCTTCTCTGTATAAGCCGGTTCGGATAAATAATCCATGGCAGTGTCAACAATCAGATTGCTTCCCACAGCATAATTAACAAAATAAATACTCCCTTCGCTTCCTGTGTGAATAAAATCTAATTCCACACATTCGTTATTAAGGGCTGACTGTGCTACAATATCATAAAAATCTTTTGTTGTCGCATTTTCAGGCAACGTAACTGTTCGACGTTTCTCACCATCCGCTAAGGAATGTCTTGCACAAGCAACATACGCATGTGTTGATCCTCCCTTCTTTTCAAAATCAGTGAAGCATATAAAGGGTGTGGAAACTTCGGAGGTTCCTCTCAATTTTGGAGCAATGAATAATACTCCTGCTGCACCCAGCAAGATAAGAATCACAAAAATCAAAAATCTCCTCATATAAAACCTATTAATACATATCTTGCATCACATCCGTGTTTCCCTAGTGAGGGTTCAATATAACCATTGTACTCCCATCGGAATTTACTCTCAAATATATTTTAATTTCTCTTATCAGGAATAATGCTGCTTTTATCCTTGTACATATTAAGAACGGTATCTACAACTGCATCAATATATTGCCCCCCTCATCAGATTTTGCATAATATATGAAACTTTTTCCCGGAATATTAACCGTTATTTCTTTTCTTTGCTGGAAATCAACTTTCGAATTTTTAACATTATCCATTAAATCATTCAATTTTAAAATAATTCATGATAGAAACTTAATCACCAACTTTGTTTAATGAATGGATCATATTCCAAGCTGCCTATATCAAAATGAGTTCTGGGATCATTTTCCTGAACGGTTGGATCACAGCCATAATCAATCAGATCATCCATCAGGCCTATCACTTCCCTCGCGGGTGTGCCTGGTACCGTATAGTCTCTAAAAGAAACGCCAAATATTCTTGAATTCATTCCATAGTAAGAAAAGTATCCCGACGACATGAAAAATTCACTTAAAAGGAAAAATCCAGTGCTATCAATACCTTTGGAAGGCACTTGTAATTTCCAGAAACTCGTTAGGACCTTATAAATTGAATTTAAAACTCCCGTTGAAATTGGATTTGAATATTCCTCTATTTCCCATGAAGCTGATTTTAGATTCTTCCACTCTTTCACAAGCTCCATGAGAACCTCGGAATTTTTCTCTTCAAGCAGTTTCTCCTCCAAACATTTGATTTTCCCTCGGACAGCCAATTCAGAATACCATTTTTCCGATGAACCGGGAACTTTCAAGTAAGGTTTCCAAACAAAAATTCTATTATTCTTAATAACTAAAAAAACGTATGATATTTCAGTATGTATGCTTGCATAGAAAACGTCATACCGCCCATCACATTTTCTCAATATTCCTTGATAAATGTTTAAAGGAAGGCTTCCTGTCTCCAAGGCCATATCATCAGAATAGGGTATGTAGGAGTACACTGATTTTTTCAATATACTCATATTATCATTTAATAATTTTGCCCTGTCTTCAAATACCTGGAGGCATGCTGCTTCAAATTCTGCAGTAGACGTAGCAGAAGCATATTGGAAAAAAACAACAGCAATTAATAAATATAGTCTGTTCACAATCAATTTATCCTTTCTTTCTTTTTATATAATTCTCATATGTATCCCTCTGTTCCCCCCGCATTATATTCCATATGACAGAATACTACCATCTCCCCTTTTAACTGTTGACATAATAATACCGCCAGGCATGGCTACTTGAGAATTCGAATGTCTAAATCCCCGACTAGCAGCTTTTCCATCCGGACTAAAAATTAGAGACATCCCAGAGCTATTCATTCAGAAGGACGGGTGTAGGTGTTTTGTGCACAGAGTCCATGCTACCTCATTTATGAACAAAAATTGAGGCTCGTATGAACCTCGGTTGGTAGTTTATTTAACTAAGAATATTCAGATTTTCAATCATTCTTCTTCCAAAGCCATATCTTCATAGTAATGTAAATTACCAGATTCATTCAGAAAAGCATCAGGAAGATAATTCAAATAGTCCATTTCCTCATGACAGATACATCGGTTCCCTATCTCTTTCAACAAACGTTCTCTCAGTGGTAAATAATAATCCCAATAATCATATTCTCTTCCTCCGTTATTTCGATTGAAATGACGCCAGGATGGATATAGTTTTACAGGATGGCATATGTCCCCTTGAAGACCTAACGAGTATTGTGTAACACGACCAAATTTCAAAAAGCTGTTCCCAATGATTAATTAGGAACAGCTCTTGTCTATCACAATATACTTAATGAAAGTCTCTCAGAAACGGTAACTCTTTCATTTCCATTCTTAACCAATCCAATTCACTTTGTTCATTGGCAGGCTTGCTCTTAACATATCTGGCTAAATTATTAAACATCCTTCCTACACAAATACCTGGTGAACCAGGTACTGTAATGGATTGTATGGATGCACCAAACAAAGATGAATTCAATCCATAAAACTGCAGTTTCTGAGCTTCTCCATCCCACATATAATCATAGATGGCTTCCAGCTCATACCCATTCAATGTTTTGTCCGTTGACTGCAAACCTTTAAAAGTCTGCATGATTTTTAAAATCAATCGGGTAATTTCCGAAGGCAACTGTTTAGAAAAGACTTCTATTTCACAAGCAGCACTTTTTAACATATGAAGCTGACGGACCAATTCTAATACTTTTTCGTGGTTCTCTTCTTTAAAGAGCTGCTCCTCCACTTCTTCAATCATACATTTTAATTCTCCGGAATCATATATTTTTTTCTCTGATCCTGGTATTTTCAAATAAGGAGTACATAAAAACACAATATTCTCTTTAATAAGAACTAGATTACATTGTCCGGTGTCAGAAATATATGCATAAAATACATCATATTTTCCTTCCCATCTTTTTAATATCTCAAGATAAATATTATACATCCATTCCGGAGTTTTAATCAAAGAATTTTTCTCATGATAAGGAATATAAGAATAAATAGATTTCTCTAATATGAGTTCCCACTCATTTAAAAGTTTAATTTTTTTATCCAATTTCCATAAACAATTCTCTTCAAATTCATTGAATTTTAAATAAAATGCATTTACTTTTGTATATCCAAAAACCAATATTAATACAACAATAAATTTAATCATTTCCCACAGGATTTTTTTTCTTTTAATTCTTCAATATTACAAGTTTTTTCGACATTATTCAAATATGATGCTGTTTTACCTGTCTTTCCATCAAAGATATACGTCTTTGTTTCATTATTAGGTTTTCCTGTATAAACGGTTGATATAACCATAATTTGCTTAGGTATTCTCTTTCCAGGTGGAAGGGAAGGTTTACCTTTTCGGGCAACTTTTTTATCACCATCGCTGAAAGCAGGACATTTTTCAGGATGACTATGAACAAATGCCACCATTGTATCATTTTCATTACATGGTGGCATTTCTTCCGGAACCACTTCTTTGAAAATAAACGATGTGCCCGGATCTGCTACATAGAATTTCCCTTTTCCATTACAACAAATACGGGCACCATGTTCCCATTTCCCAAGATTATCTGTCTCATTTTCCTTAAGTCTCTTATACCACTCAGATTGATTTTCTTTTAGATTCTTCCATACTTTGGGCCAACTATTAGAACTATTTTCAATTAATCCATATTCTTTTAATTTATTATACTTTTCCATCATCGCTTTTAACACAATATCCTTGGCTGCAAAAATTGCTTCCTTCTTTGAATCATATAATTGCCTTAGTCCCATGATATCCGTCGACCAAATAACTTGGTTTTTTACAAAACAATATAAATTCTCACTACCTTCTTCACCAATCGGATCTCTAGAAATCCATCGCCCAGCCTGCGGGTTGTAATGGCGATAATTGTAATAAATCAAGCCCAAGTCTTCGTCATGGTACTCGCAGGAATAGAGGAACGGCATAGTCGCGGTCTCAGTCCCTTCTGATCCCAAGGTTTCTCCGTAGGGTGTGTATTCAAACTTCGCCTGCCGGATTCCCGAAGAGTCAAAAAGAGCGCTTACGCTCTTGAGCAAGTCATGCGCCACATATCGGGTAGAGGACACACTCTTGTCCGCGTTATGTGTGCACATCGCCAACACACGCGTTGCCTCCGGTTCCACAGGGTCCCAGAACCACGTACCCAGCAAGGGAGGGTTGGAGGTATTTTGCGTGCAGTCCATGCTTGCTACCATTAAGTATCCCCTATACACGAATCTGGTGCGTTTGGTCAAGGTGTTTCCATCATATTCCACTTTTTCCACACGCCGTCCAAGATAGTCATACACACATTCCACCTTTTTGATGCCTTGTGTAAAGACCACTGGACGGTTATCCGCGTTATACTGGACAGCCCAGACTCCTGTGGCTGTCTTCACACCAGTCTGATTGCCGTCGGTGTCATATGTAGGTGTGAAGATGGCACCGGAACGTGCCACGTTCTTATACGGACTCAGTTTGTTGCTATCATAAGAACTGGAAACTCCACGTCTGACTGCAGTCTGGCGGTTACCGATGTTATCGTAGGTATAGCTGAAGGAACCGCCTGTATTCATCATATCTTCTATTAGCTCTCCACGTGCATTATAGCCATATGTATGACGACGCGAAAGCATGGCAGAGGAGTCCACATAGTCCTCCCGCATAGAAGGCCGCTGCATATTGTCCCAGGTATAGGTATGCTTGAGCAGAAGCTCCGAAGAAGTTCCGTTCGAATAAACCAAAGATGATACCAACGGCAAAGTGGCATGAAAAACCGTTTTCCTGATCATTCCGTTCGGATATTCCAAATGGTTAAGCCATCCGGAAGTTTCATCATAACCGTATGAGAAAGAGTTCTCATTGATTGATACCGAAGAAATCCGCTCCATTGAATCATACGCCAAGATTGTCTGCTGTATCTTTGTTCCGTTCAAGGACAGCGTATAGCCTGATGGACGTCCCAGGGAATCATACGCGTAGGTAAGCGCGCTTTCCGTCAATCCGGATGTAGTTTCCGAACTCACATCGCCAAGACCGTTGTATTCCACGATGCGGGAACCAGAAGCATCCTGTATCGCGGAAATACGTTCCATAACATCATACGTGATGGAAACGGAAGGAGTCCCGTCACTATGCCTGATGTTGGTTAATTGACCGGTCACTACATCGTACCCATAGGTAGTTACCACCCCCCTGTCCTGTTTACGTGTTAAAGGGCGTCCCCAACTATCATAAGTATAGGAGGTCTTGGAGCCGTCCGCGTAGGTTTTATCCAGTAGCACGCCTTTAATTGGATCATAGTTCCAGCGTGTCACATCAGAACCGGAGGAGGGAACCGTATCCAGAATAGTACCAGAGGATCGATATGTATGTAGTGCCACCATTCGATCCATCGTATCATATTCCCATTTCATGGGCTGGACAGCTGTGCCGTACCGGCTGGTCAAACGCCCGCGGGAATCATAGGAAAACCACGTTTGTTTGCCATCCGGCGTTGTGATACATTTTGGCTTTCCCGTAACAGAATCATATACCGTGGTAGTTGCGTTACCGTCCTGGTCTGTACGGGTAATTTCACGTCCAGCAACATCATTGATAATGACCATGTCCCCGCCACGGGCATCCCGGAATGTAAGCGTATCACCATTAACATGATAAATACGTTTGTACCTGGTTACCTTACCATCCTCTCCCGTGTGCCTCACTATATCTCCGTTTAAGCTAACTTCTTCCACTTCAACAGAACAGCCTTCACGGCCTTTCAGAAAGCGCGTATTCCCTCTTTCATTATAAATCTTTTCCCAAGACCAGCGTCCATACTCATCTTGATGAAGAATCAAAGAAACAAGGTTGGACAAAGAAGCATTCTTTTTAGAAACAAGTTCATAGGTATATGTATGAATTATATGTTCATCTGATATGTATACCGTAAAATGTTTTTCCCTGTATACCGACGATCCTGCACCTACAGGTATTCCCGGAATATTTTCTCCTAACCTTTTGTAGGAATTTTCCCATTGTTGAATACCTGCTCTGGTACTTACCTCACTGACTCGATCACGGACCTTGTGTGATAACTCGCCTGACAATAAATCATATCCGTATATCATTTTATTGCTTCCTCCTTCCCGAGCCGTAATGACCCTCTCATGAGTATCATAGTCAGCCTCATACACTATTTCCATTGAGAGGGAACTACCATTTGAAGCGGAACGGCGCCTGATACGAGTCACATTTCCATTTCCTTTTTCCAAACGGTCTTCTACAATTGTTTCCAAAGAAGAGCCCAACCGCGTAGATTTCAATACTCCTTCGCTCTCTACACTGTAAGTATAGTACCTGGCCTCACGGGCTGTTCCTGATTCCTCCCGGATCAACCCTGAAGGAAAATACCGGGAAATTAAAGTCGTTCCCGAAGGAAGAGTTTCCGTCGTCGTTAATCCATCCTCGGAATAGGTGTAGGAGGTTTTTCTGCCCTGTTCATCCGTACTTAGAATGATACGTCCCACCATGTCATATTGCATGGAAACAGACGTTTTTTTATCCCCAACTAGAGTTTCAATGGAAGTCGTACGGCCAGTACTATCATACTTCATTTTTGTAATAGTATTGGGGCAGATTTCTGTCATTTCCGGGCCGTTCCAGTCTGCCACCGGAATGGCGGCATCCTGTTCCACACACACCACACGCTTGGCACCATCATAGGTATAACGGGTCTGCAAGCCGCGTATATCCGTTTTCCACAAGGGACCGGCACAACTCCATTCAGCCATGGAATACAGGCCGTTGGCGTAGTCTGTTCGGATCACCCGATGGGATGCGTCGTATGTCATTTGTTGAAAATCCACAGAGACAAAGCCTTCTTTCTCCACATGAACCTGATGATCTACAGCTACTTCATCCCCATTTTCCCCATAATAATGCACTAAACGAGCAGATTTACCCGCTACGGGCCCATCGGAATTTTGAAGAGTCTCCATACATTTCCACACGGCTCCATAATCAGAACAGAGGGCATAGTCATAATTAACCACAACCCCGTCCTCCCGGGATTCCTTTTTAAGCCGTCCCTTGGCATAACAACAAGTTGCATGATCCCTATACCACGAACGATTCAAATTAAGACCATACCAGTTTCCTAAAAAATAACGTTGCCGTTCCTCGGAATATACTCCTGAATCTTCAGTATAAGAGTATGATGTTCTCTGTAGGTCATAACTGCTTACGGGGCTTACCAACATTACAGTCTCCTGCTTCACGCGGCGGTCATTAAACTTGTCAGTTATATATTCATACGTAATTTTCTTCTGAATGTCCCCATACCACGGCTCCGTCCGTTGAATCACGTTCCCGTTGGAATCATACTCCATCTCCACCACGGCTCCGTCCGGGCGCGTTTCCCTGATGCGTTTGCCGTAGTTGGGGGAAGAAGGATCGCTGCCGTATCCGTACGTCCATGTCCTTTCCAGCGGGGTTTCATATCCTTCCGTGCGGGATACAAGGACGTCTCCGTACAAACGGCGCTGGTACACTTCCTTTTCTGCGGAGCATAACACGGCATTCTCGGTTCCGGCCACTCCGCTGTATACATACTTGAATTTTTCCTTCTTGTCCGTGTAGTAGCCTCCCGCCACCATGGACTGTCCGTTAACGTCCTTCGCTATCATGTTTTCATGGCCGTTCGCAGGACGGCATCTGGTGACGATGCTGATGGCGTCTTCCCCCTCGCCTTTCACCAGGGTCAGGTCGTCCGGGTAAAGGCCTGCGCGCCATTCACTGATAAAACCGCCCGGTTCTTCAATGCGCAATGTCTTCAGCATCATCTGGGTCACCTCCGGATTTTCTTCATCCACGGCACGGGCAACCAAGGTTTCCGTGTCTGAGAAGGTCCAGGACAACTTCCACGTCTTGATGGGAACGGCGCCATCGCGGACCGTATACGTGCCGTCGTTACTCCGTTCCGCCACGTCTGCGGGAGCATACCATTTGATGTTCTGCACATTGCTCAGGTCCAGCAAGCCGTCCGTCTTGTTCCATACTTGCTTCAGCCTGAACAGGGAAAGGGCATTGAAAGCTTCTATTGTCATATTGGGCTCGTCATAGGCGTCCTGCCTGACCACCTGGAGCTCCGCAGCCAGTTCAGCAAAGGTGATTTTCACGCCGAGCGGCGTTACGATATGGTCAAATACGGAGGAATTAGGACGGAAACGCATGGTCATGCCGCTTTCCTGAACTTCTTCCAGATAGGAAACGCCATCCACCACAACGCGCCGCATCCTGTCCTGGAACATCTGGGTACCGCCAAGCGCCTCTGCCCCGGAAACATTTGGAGAGGCAAAGCTGTAATAGCGCGGAAACCCTTTTTCCGTCTTCACCACCGCCCGGGAAACATCTTCCGGTTCTTCCGGACGGCTGATGGACGCATGGGCGGATTCAGTCACTTCCAGACGGCGCTGGGAAATGTGCTCGTACTGAAATGCGGTCCCCCAGCATAACCCGGCATCCATCATGTTCAGGTTCAGCATCAGGCGGCCGCCACTCAATTCCGGCCATTTGGGAAAACGGCCGAATTCAATGGAGAAGTCCACGCTGTTGTTGTCCGTACTTCCCGTACCGGAGTCGCCTTCGGAACACGGGCACGGGTATTCCGTTTCCGGCCCTATGGGAGTAACGGGGTACCAGGTATTGGGCCACGGCATCGGAGACGGTTCATCGTTGGAGACAAATGTCACGGGGTGGCTGGGTATTTCTCCGGATTGTTCCGGAACGGATAACTGATCATTAATTTCTTTCATTGTTTTATTATCATTGACGCATCTGCCGGAAATGAGGGAAAACGCCGCCATGGATTTTCCCCGGCTTCATTCCCGCCAGATGCTTTGGGTTAAGTTCAGGCGGCAGGCTGGCAGTCCACGGAGACAGGACGGTTGCAGATGGCGTTCCGCAGGCATCTCATGACGGAAAGGCGGACGGAACGCGCCACCTTGTCCTGATACCTCCGGCTCATGGATACCATGTCCATGTCCGCCAGGGATTGCGCAGACGGAAAAGACGTCCAGTTGTAATGTCCCCACAGGGGGCCTCCCGCGCCACGCGTCCAGGCTCTGGCAAGCAGCGGCGCGCCATCCGGAAACAGGGCGGTAAACGCCCCCAGGATAACGGCGCCTTCCGGGCATTTCATCACGGAGGAAGATTGCTCCAGATGCTGGAGAATGGTCCGCAGCACGGCAGGCTTCAGGGCGTAAAGTTCATTGCACAGCAGGCCGGACCGCAGACAGGTCCCGCACAGCCCCGCACCGGAACGGGCAAATTCCCTCAGGAAAGCAGCATTCAGAATGAGGTTGTCCGGCTTGGTGCGCACCAGCACATCATGTTCATGGCGCACAGCCTGAGCCATCAGCCCCAGAATGGCAGCCGCATGTTCGGAGGACGTGTCGGTCTTTTTCAGTACCTTCCACTCTACGGACATATTCCGCAACACTTCCTTCACAGTTTCCGGGCACCGTGCCCGTTCATCGTCCAGAACAATGACGGACGCTTCCGGAACGGCACGGCGGATACCCTGCACGGCTTCCACCAGCAGAGGCGCGTTGTTTGCCTTGCAGGGAATGAAAAAAACAATCCCCGGCTGCTCCGCAGGAACAGGCTGCGGAGAATTTAATATGGATTCATTCATACAGATAATGGTTGAGTTGTAATGAAATGATGCTTTGCATCGGCGCTATTCTTCATTACCGCCCTGAATGAACACACGTTATTTCAATGGGCCTTGAGCGTTGATTTCAAGATTATTGAGCAATATCCGCGGTGGCAGGAATGCCCCTGTTCGCCCATTCATGAACATCTTCCCGCCATCCATGTTTTTTCAAATCCTTCCTGCAACAGGGAAGATGATGATTTCCTCTTCCCCTTTTTCCGGCACCAGCCACCCCTTCATCATGTTAAACAGCCATAAAGCAGGCATTCCCGCCCCAATGAGCCTCACCCCGGATCGAGTCCCCGCTCCTATTAAAAATACAAGGCCGGTTTAAATGACAGTCATCACGCCATTTAAACCGGCCTGTCAGCAGGATGTTCATCCCGGAGGGCGCCGGGCAGTAAATCTTCCAATCCTGCTGTAAGTTTTACCGCTTCACTTACCGGAATCCGCCGGAACGGGTCCCTCCAGCACGGCAGTCGCGCCCCGCCTGGCCGGAGGCGCCACCTCAAGGAATCTCTCCTTCCCCGTCTCGTGCCCGTTCTCCGGATGGTCAATCAAGGAGATCACACGATCCACCGCCTCACAAGCTTCCGGATGCATTTCTTCCCTAGCCTCTCTCACGGCGCTGCACGCCGTCCACTTGAATTCCTCCGTATGGGCGTCCGCCTGCTTCATGACGGGAGCCAGAATCATGCCCTGGTAAATGATGGCGCCAATAATAACCACCAGGGCAATGCAACCGCATGCCAGCGCACCCCTGGCGGAACCGTAGGTTCTGTCATCACTCCGCTTTACTGCCACCGCTCCCAGAATAATCGCCAGGATGGCACAGAGAAGACCGGGAACAATGGCCACCCACCCCAGACATGGCAAGAAGGCAAGCAACGCTAAAAGCAGTCCCACAATACCCAGAATCAATGCAAGGATGGCTGAAACGGTATCGGGAACGGAACGGCGGGTATCCGAATAGTTTATTTTGTTCATCTTTCATTTTTTCATTGGATTTCCAGACACGGAAACATTCCAATGTTAAAGAAAGCACACAAAATCTGTCAAGGCACCTCCCTGTTGCCCTCTTTCCCTCCTTTCCGCCAGAACATCTCTTCCATGTGTCACAACGACGGCCTGATATCTTTCAATGTGCTAAAAATAAATACCATGATTGCACAGTCCATCATGCCGTTTCCTCACCTGCTCACCTTTCAGTGAATATTGGCTTTATGACAAAAAACGCCATGACACAACTGGCTGTCCCCATCCGCCAGAAAGTTATTTCCTCTTTTCTTCCTGCGGATTTCCCACTCTGGAATACCGGTTCCTCTTTCTCAAATGCCCGGTCCTTCTCCGCCAGCACCATGCCAGATAAACTACAGCCGCTCCACCATTCAGCAGCCCGAAGATGAACCAGAGCGGAGCGCCCCGGTTCCATTCCCATGCGGCACGCACATCTCCGCGGGCCATTTCCACATAACCGCGCGTCATGCCGCACAGGGGGCATTCCCGGTGCGGCACGGCAACGGAATGCGCCAGGGAATTCATGCCGCCCGGGCTGACCACCAGGGCCAGGACGGACGGCACCAGCAACAGGCAGGACAGGATAGCCCACACAGGCAGCCCTACTTTCCTGACTATCCACTTATCACGGAATGAACGCCACGCGGGCCGCACGTCATTCATCGCCGTACTTTCTTGAAAGCCTCCCGCTCCTACAGATCCTGGGAAACGTTTTCCTCATCCACTGTGGGGGAGTTTTCCGCATCCCGGAGCCTCTTTAATTGCTCCTGGTTCTGCTGTTCCATCTGCTGAAAATCCTTCTGAATTTCCTGCGCTTTCTTTTCCATATAGTCCTGGTGCTTTTCCACATAAACGGCGGCGGTACTGGCCATCCAGGCCTGCACAATGCCGGCTCCGGCAGATAACGCCAAAGCAATAATGGCAACGACAAGGGCCCCCTTGGGAGAGCCTTTGCTCACAGCCACAATACTCATGATCAGCGCAATAATGGCAAGCAGAACCGCAGGAACCAGGGCAATCCAGCCCAGGCAGGGAAAAAATCCGATCAACGCCAGTACCAGGGCAATAATGCCAAGGACCAGGGCCGCCGTGCAGGAGGGGGAACCGCTGCAGCAGGGCGGCGGGGAGGAAGAATCAGGAGCATTCATCATATTATTCTTATGGAGTTCACTGAAGATTCCCCTTTGGAACCTTCATCCTTTCCCATTACTGGAAGACAGCTTTCCTGTCAAGGTGCAAGCTCTGCCATTCCGGACATCCGGCTGTCATTCCACGCGTCTTAAAGCATCAGGTCCCCCGCCGCCACGGCGGCGGTTCCCAGCGCGGCGCTGAGCAGCATCAGTTTCCTCTTCCTCCGGTTTCTCCACATCAGCAGGATTCCGGTCACATAAAGCACCACCAGGGTAAGGGCGGCACCATACCCCAGCGCAGTAAACAACCATCCCGCCTTTCCCTTGTGGGCCAGCATCAGCTTGGGGTAAATGCCGGGCTCCACCACCTCCGCCCGGAGGGAGGCGCCTTTCCTGAGAAATAAAACATGCGTATCCGTCATGGGCCCCAGAATGTGGTTCCCCTTGAACGGCCTCATCTTCCCTTCCGGCAATACCACTCCACGGCGTTCCAGCTCCCTGCAGGAATCCGCATAGGGCGCCTGGTCGGAGGCATTCAGCTCATATACCGCTACGCGGGAGGTAAAATGCTGGTCCACGCCGCCCATGTACAACAGGCCAGTCACGGCATACACCATGATCATCGGCAGGAAAAACAGGCTCAGGACCAAGTGGAGGGAGTGGGAAGACAGTGCTTTCATCGTCATTTCAGTAATTGTTTCATGATCCGTGCAGCAGTTCCGCCAGCTCGCGGCCCAGCTGCTCAATTTGCCCGGTCCGGTGCGCCGCCGTCACTGTGATGCGCAACCGGGCAGTTCCACGGGGCACCGTGGGGTACCGTATGGCAGGGGCCAGAAAACCCCTTTCCAGTAAAGCCGCAGCCGCTTCCAGGGCAGCCCCGTTTTCACCGATCACCACCGGAAAAATGGAAGAAACAGGCCTGCCGGGCATTCCCAGCGTGGCAGACAGCATATCCGCCAGCACGGAAACATGGCGGCGCAACTCCTTTCCCTCCGCGCTCCGGATCACCTCCACTGCGGCCAGGGCGGCCGCCGCCAGAGCGGGAGGTGGTGCCGTAGAATAAATCAGGGACCGCGCGGAATTGACCATCACATCCGCCCAGGCGCGGGAACAGGCCACATAGCCGCCGCTCAATCCGGCAGCCTTGCTGAGAGTTCCCATCTGGAAATCTATCCGGGAGGAAACTCCCAGCTCCTCCCCCAGTCCGGCCCCGTGTTCCCCCAGTACGCCAAATCCATGCGCTTCATCCACCAGCAGCAGGGCGCCGAATTCATCCTTCAATCTCACCATCTCCCGGAGGGGGGCCCGGTCCCCGTCCATGCTGAAGACGGATTCCGTCACCACCAGAATTCCGCTGGAAGGGTTCGTTTCTCGCAGGCGCTCCAGCTTCTTCCTCAGTGACTCCATGTCATTATGCAGGAACGTGGACAGGCGGGCTCCGGACAAGCGCGCGCCGTCAATGAGGCTGGCATGGGACAGCTTGTCCATCAGCACCGTATCCTCCCGGTCCACAATGGAGGTAATCACCCCCAGGGAGGTGGCATAGCCGGAGGAGAAGCTTAGGGCGGCTTCCGTTCCCTTCAACGCAGCCAGCGCATCCTCCAGCCCGGAATGCGCCCGGCGCGTCCCCGTCACCAGGCGGGACGCCATGGCCCCCGCACCGCCATCACGCGCCGCGCGTGAAAACGCCTCCACCAGCGCCGGATGACGGGCCAGACCCAGATAGTCGTTGCTCGCCAGGTTGACCACCTCGCGCCCATCCTCAATGCGGGCCATGCCGCCGGGCAGGCACTCCACATTCCTCAGAACACGCAGCAGCCCCGCGGACTCCAACTCTGATAAAAACTGTTCAGGATTCTTCATAAGCGTTCGCATTGCAGGAATGCCCGTCCACGGCCAGGCTCAGCACCACATTATGGCCGCCCATGGACGCGGCGGATTTAACCAGCAGCCGTCTTCCCTGCAAAGGCAATTCCTCCGCGGAGGAAACCCCTCCGTCCGGGGAACTAACCCATTCCGGATTGGGTGGCAAGACGCCCTCCCTGATAAAAGCCAGCATCAGGGCCAGTTCCAGAATACCGCTGCCGCCAATGGCATGGCCCGTCCATGGCTTCATCATCCTCAAATCCGGCAAACAGCCTCCAAAAACCCGTTTCAGCGCGGCACGTTCGGAAGCGGCATTACCTGCCGTCCCGCTGGCATGGGGACACACGGTCAGGGGTACGCTCTCATCCCAATTCCGCAGGACGCCCTCCAGCAGGGCGCCCATGCCCTTTCCGTCCTCCGGCATCCCCAAAGGGCTGTAAGCATCGGAATTCACCAGATAATCCTTTACGTATATGCCGGGTTCGGCAGACATCTCCAGTGCCACGGCCGCTCCCCCCTCGGAAATGCACATGCCGTCTGCGCCGGGGCCATAGGGATCATTCACTCCATTGCGGGAAAGCATGCCGGAGGCCCAGTACGTCCCCAGCAATTCCCGGCACAGGGGCAAATCCAGGCCGATCGCCAGAGCCCGGACGGCAAGCCCCTGCCGCATCAGCATGGCGGCCATGCCCACAGCATCCAGCCCGGCTGCGCATCCGCTCGCCAGCACGTGATAAGGACCGTGAATGCCCATTTCTATGCTGACGCAGGAAGCAAGCTCGCTGTGCAGGGAATTGGGAACCGCCAGAATCTTCATGGACCGGCGCCCGGGCCACGGGCTCAGCCAGCCGGAGGCATTCCCGCGGGAGCTCCCCACAATCAGGGCCGCGTCCTTCAGTTCATCCTCACCCCACCCGGCTTCCTCCACAGCCTGCCGCGCCAGCAGCAATGCCAGTTGGGATGCAGGACCGTTCCTGCGGCTGCATAAAAGCTTCCTGTCCGGAATCCATCCGCTCAACACCTCCGCCCAGGGATGCCCTTCTCCCCATAATTCCCTCAACGGTCTCAACACCCTGCGCCCCTTCCTCACCCCGTCCAGATGGGCTGCCGCCCCCATGCCAAACCCGGAAGCCAGCCCCAGGCCGCAAACCCGCGGCTCCGGACTCCCGAGACTTTTACCCCCCTCAATCATGTCAGGGGTCAGGCTACGCCTGCACCGGGGCAAACTCAAGCCTGCGGTATGTCAGGAACAGAACGGAAGTACGGCACCGCTGACGCCTTGCCACAAAGCCTCCTTCTGTGGCAATCTGGCTTCATGACCCTTCAGGCTTCCGGACTCTTCTCCCTTCTCTTCCCAGTTCTTTGCCTCTCCGCTTTCTCCGCCTCCGCCGCGCCGCCGGAATTCCGCGCGGCAGACTGGGCGGTGCTTCACTCTCCCCGAAACGACCAGCGGCACGTCTCCTCCCGGGGCATTGTGCAAACAATGCTGGAGGACATCCGCCCGGCATGCGGTTTTTCCCCGGACATGGCCCCGGAAGCTTTCCCCGCCTGGCAGGCCAAATTGCGGGAAGCCATGAAAAAACTGATGAAATTTCCCCCTCATGCCCACCTCCCGGCGCCTGTTCTTGTTGAAACCGCACAGAGGGAACACTACCGGGCAGAAAAATGGGAAGCCTACCCTTTCCCGGGCGCAGCCGTACCGTTTCTGGTACTCATCCCGGACGCAGCTTCAGCAGAAAACCCGGTTCCCGTGGTTTTCTGCATCCCCGGTTCCGATCAAACCAAGGAAGAACTGGCCGCGGAAACATCCACAGGCCTCTCTCAGCCTCCCGTGGAGCAGCCGGGAAGCAACGCCATGGCGTACCACTATGTGAAGCAGGGCTGGGCGGCCATCGTCGTGGACAATGCCGGGACGGGAGAGGAGGGAGACGCCGAACGCGCCGCAGGCCGTTCCTCCCACGATTATGAAAACCTGGCCCGTTTCCTGCTGGAAATGGACTGGAGCTGGCTGGGCTATACCTCCTACACGGACCAATGCATTCTGGACTGGGTAAAAACACGCCCCTGGGTACAGAAAAACCGCATCATCCTGAGCGGCTTCTCCCTGGGCACGGAACCCATGATGGTGCTTGGCATCCTGAATCCGGACATCTTTGCATTTGTGTATAATGACTTCCTGTGCCGTACCCTGGAACGAGCCAAAGTCATGACCATGCCGGACAACAGGGGCGTGCGCTCCGCGCCCAACTCCATTCGCCACCTCATACCGGGCTTCTGGCAGCAATTTGACTTTCCGGACATTGTGGCCGCTCTCGCCCCCCGCCCCGTCATCTGCACGGAAGGAGGGCTGGACAGGGATTTCAAACTCATCTCCAGCGCCTACCGTATAGCCGGGGCGGAGGAGAATTTCCAATACCGCCACCAGCCCAAATTTGCGGATGCGGCCCAACGCTGGCAGGGCGCCCGCTTGCCGTCAGGGCTGGACCGGAACGCCTTTTTCCGCCTCGCCAATGTGGATCCCCGCAACCACTTCTTTAAAAAAGACCTCGTCCTTCCCTGGATCAAGAGCCTTTTGAACCAGGAACATAAATAAGAGAAAAGCCATTCCGACCTGAACGCCGTACGGTCCGGAGCAGCCCGGAAACGGCGTTCCCGGCTTCCCCTCACGTTACGGATGCAGGAACATTCTGCGGCACATTTTCAGGCAGAGCCGGCCCAGTTTCCCGAAAAAGTCCACGACCGCGCGGCTCCCCCTGTTGACATCCACGGCCTTAAACAGATAGCGCCGTACGGAATCCACAAGGGAACAGGCCAGATAAACCGCTGCAGCCATCATGAGCACCTTCACAACCATCATCACAGGGGAGGGAGAGGCGCATTTGCCAAACAGATTCCACAAAAACAACCTGCCCAGCAAGACGTTGCAATGGATCACATAAACACTGAACGAGGCGGCCGCCAGCCATGAGATGCAGGCAATCACCCTGCGGGATGAAAAGCGCATGCGGGAAAAAACCAGGAGCAGGGAAACCGCCGTGCCTACAATGAATGGAGAATTATAAGCAATAAACGTTCCGCCTCCCCTCACCTGTCCGATCAGGAAGGGGGATACCAAATCAAGAATCATTTTAAACGACCAGACAAAACAGACGCATCCGGCGTAAAGCGCCCATAACGTGCCCGTCTTCATCCCCGTAAACAAGCCATACTTCTTGATGTACATACCCAGCATATAGAGAATGCCCAGCCACCAAACGGAATATCCTCCGTTCACAGGGAACACATCCCTGTGAACCAGGGTAGGAATCACGGAAAATAAAACCAGTACGGTGACAAGGAGATATTGAAACTGCAATTTGGTAAGCTGGCGCCCCAGGGCATTAAGGAACGGAATAAAGAAAAACAGCCCCACATACGCCGTCACATACCAGTACTGACCCGTCAAAACAGGGAAAAATGAGTTCAATATACTTTCAAGATTAACTGCCTGGGGAAGAAAAACCAGCGCCAGCACCAGGCCGCCTACCGTATAAAAAATAACCTGGAACCATAACGTGGCTACGCGTTCATACTTGAACGATCCCTCACAGCACACATACCCCGTAATCAGCGCATAGCAATTCACCCCGCAATAAGCCGCGATCTCCAGCAGCCATCCCACCCTGTAAGAGGCGGAATCATAATTCTCCAGCGGCAAAACATGAGTAGCGGCCAAAAGATGAAGAATTAAAACCAGCATCATGGCGGCAATGCGCAAAGCGTCTATTCCATAATTTCTCGACAGGGGAATATCCAAACCAACATAGGAAGCAGGGGTTTCTTTTCCCTGATTATCAGCCGGAGGCAAGCTCATGGGGGCATTTCACCGGATTTCTTATCCGCCGCATGTCCGGAAGCTGGGAAAATGCCCGCAGGATACGGAGAGGGGTGAATGTTCTCCTGCGCTTCAGGGGGCGTTTAACCATGAAGGCCGGGAGGTCTTCATTCCAGGCTGGATGTTTCCTGCCGGACTGCCCTCCAGTGGTCTCTTGATGGCTGCTGGGGCTGGGAATAAGGAGCAAATTCATTTGTCTTTCAGACGGGGCGCCTTTCAGGCATCCCGCTGCGTATTCCGCCTGGCCGCCAAGCAATTTCCGGCCCTTGCAATATCTCGCCTTTTGGCTGTGGAGAAGAACATGCATGAATGCTGAAAGGTCCTCTTTTCCGGACGTACCGCAATACAGAAACAGCGGGGGAAATTTACATTAAACGTTTTTTCTTAAATTTATAGCTTTTCTTCGGATAAGAAATCCGCAACTCATTATCAGACAATCCGGCTGTCCAGATCAAACACCTGGCCGGAAGCCGCCGTGAGAATTTCCTGTAAAAACAGCAGGAACGCCGCCGCCTTCTCCGGCGTATTAAACCTGCCCAGCACATGCCTGGATAAAGCCTCCTTCTTCACGCTCTCCCTCAGCCCCGCCGTCATCTCCGTCAGCATGAAACCCGGCAGCACCAGGTTAACGCGGATTCCTTCCCTTCCCCATTCCCGCGCCAGGCTCTTCACCAACCCTTCCAGGGCGGACTTGGAAGCGGCATAGGCCGCCTGGGAGGGTGCCGGACGAAGCGCCGCATAGGAACCGATCATCACCACCTGCCCTGCCCGGTTCTCCCGTATCATAGCCGCGGCGGCACAGCGGGCGCACCAGGCCGCACCCGTCACGTTCACGTTCATCACCCCGTCCCATTCCTTCTCCGTCTGTTTCAGGAATGGCCTGTCCCTGGTGATTCCGGCGGCACAGACTACCAAATCATAAGCGGCATGCCGGTCAAACCAGCGGCGCACGGCAGAGCGGTCCTCCACGTCCATCTCCGCATGGGACGGAGCATCCGCCTCCCAGCCGGCGGCGGTAAAACATTCCACGGCAGCCCGCGCCAAACCGCCGTGACCGCCGCTGATGAACAACCTTCCCATACCGGAATCTTTCCAGGACCATCAACGCCTCACTTGGGGTCCACCCACTGTCCGTATTCCTTGATCAGGTCCACCAGCCGCTCCACAGCCTCCTCCTGGGGAATGTTAAACTTGACGGGCGTGTGCTTCACGTACAGGTTGATCTTGTTCGGCGCGCCTCCCACATAACCGAAATCGGCATCCGCCATTTCACCGGGACCGTTCACAATGCACCCCATCACGGCAATCTTCACGCCCTTCAAATGCTCCGTGGCCTTCCGGATGCGGGCGGTAGCCTCCTGAATATCGTAAAGGGTGCGCCCGCAGGACGGGCAGGAAACATAATCCGCCCGGGTCAGGCGCGTTCCGGTAGCCTGTAAAATATTGAATCCCAGGAAGGAAGCCAGACGCGGATCGGATTCTCCCTGAATCAGCACCGCATCCCCAACGCCGTCGCTCAGCAGGGAGCCGATATTGCGCGCGGCCACCAGCGGCACATCTTCATCGGAAACGGAACCGGGAACAAGCGTATCCTTCAGCAGAATCAGATGCCTGTCTTCCATGCGGGACGCCAGCAGGCGGAAGGCATGCACGGGTTCCATATCCAGGCCGTTCTTTACGGTGACAATGGACGGCTCCGCCAATTCTTTCAGAGGCTCAAGGTCATCGTCGCACCGGGGGTCTACCTCAATGGCATCCAACTGGCCATAAGCCAGTTCCGGCATCATGTCCCCCATCGCCTCCCGTTCCGTCTGGAGGGCGTAAAACCCGGCATCCGGCACAACCACCCGCACGGGCTGGTCCCAGCCCAGGCGCACGCCGTAGCACATCGCCAGTCCCCCCTGCCTTTTGGAAAACTTCAGGGGATCGTACCCCAGTTCAGGTTCAGGAAAAGAAGAAACGGGATCATCGGAACGTTCCGACGGCTGGAACGGGTTGGACAGGCGGTAAGCCACCGGAACTTCCCGCACGGCGTCCTCCGTCAGGGAGACGCGCAGGGTATCCCCAATCCCGTCCATCAGCAGGGAGCCGATGCCCACTGCACTTTTGATGCGGCCATCTTCCCCACCTCCGGCTTCCGTCACCCCAAGATGAATGGGATAATTCCAGTCCGGGCCCAGCGCATTCAGGCGCTCCACCAGCAGGCGGTAGGCAGCCACCATCACCTTCACGTTGGAGGCCTTCATGGAAAACACCAGGGAATGGTAATCCAGGTCACGGGCAATCCGGGCAAACTCAATCGCGCTCTCCACCATCCCCTCCGGGGTATCTCCAAAGCGATTCAAAATGCGGTCGGACAGGGAACCGTGGTTGGACCCGATGCGCATGGCCCGCCCATGTTCCCGGCAAAACAGCACCAGGGGCGTAAACTCCTCCCGCAGGCGTTCCAGCTCCTCGTTATATTCCGCGTCCGAATACTCCCGCACTTCAAACTTCTTCTTGTCGATGAAATTGCCGGGATTAATGCGTATCTTCTCCACCCATTTGGCGGCCTCCATCGCGGCATCCGGCTTGAAATGAATATCAGCCACCAGCGGCACATGGCACCCCGCGGCGCGTAATTCACGGGAAATATTTTCCAGATTGGCGGCATACGCCTTGGTCTGGGCCGTCAGGCGGATAATCTCGCACCCGGCGGCGGCCAGTTCCAGAGCCTCCTTCACGCAGGCGTCCGTATCCCGCGTATCAGACGTCAGCATGGACTGGACCCGGATGGGATTGGAACCGCCCACCCCCACATTCCCCACCATGACCTCCCGGGTCACGCGGCGCGTATATCGATAAGGACTCGGACAATAGGAAGACTGCATGCAAACACTCTACCGCGCCGCGCCGCGCTGTCAACCATCCTTCAAAACAGAGCTCCTCTTCACCACGCCCGGTAAAAGCGGAAAAACCGGCGGCGCATACGCTGAATACCTTCTTTCCCGCCCAAGGTATTCCGTCCGGGAAAAGCTTTCCTCACATTCCCAGGGACTGCACGATAAACAAAACAACGGACCCTATATACACCGCCCCCAGCACAAGCGCGGAACAGCACAGGAACAAACGGTATCCGGCGGCTACAGCCAGTTTTCCCAAGAGAGACTCCGGATGCCGCCGCACCCGCCATGCATACAGTAAAAAGAACACAACCGCCCCCGCAGACACAAGCAGGGCAACCTTTAACAGGGGGGGATAATAATCAAACACCACCCGGTTACGCCCCTCGTCCAGACGCACCGCCATCAATTCTCCCACTTTTTCAATGGGCGCTTCCACTCCGTTGCATTCGGCTTTCCATCCCCGGTCATAAACCACTGGAATCATCAAAGCTTCTCCCTTTCCGGCAGACAGAACCGCTTCCACATGCCCCCCCTGGCCCCGTACCTCCAGGCCGTGCTTATCCTGTTCCCTGCCCAGCACAGGAACTTCCTGCTCCGGCACTCGCGCAGTAGCCGCCAGAAGAGGAACCTCCACCGGACGGCGCATGGTTCCCTCCACTATAGTTTCCCCGGCTCTGCCCGCCTGCTTCAATTCCAAAACTCCGTTATAGGTGCGCCCCGTCCAGCCCGGCTTTTTCTGCGCCACCGCCATAATAGGGACGGCCAGCCCATTGACCAGGAAGTCATCTATATCCGTCTGCGGAAATCCGTACACAGCGCCGGGACATTCCGGAATCCTCCCCTTATACCCATTCCCATCCTTCTCCGCCCGCACTTCCACGGGAACATACAGGGGACCTTCCGCAGACGGACAAAGAGCCGCATGCAGGGCATTAAGGTTGGTGAATACATCAGCTTCCGCATCAAGCCGCAGACCCAGGGCGTTTTGGGGAACCACCATACCCCACCGGGCGCCCGGAAGCCTGTATAAGTACATCCCCTGCCCGGAAAGCACATTCTCCATTCCTTCCACGGGGCGGGACGCCAGCACGAATCCATTCCCCAGCAGCAGATCTGAAAACAGGGTTCCGCCCTGTCCGTACGTCCGCGTGAACTCATCCCGGTACCCCAGGTTTTTCAGAAAACGGAAGTGGGCTATACTCGTGGTATGCCGGAAATTGCTGATGCTCGGCACCGGACCCAGACAGGCGGAATTGTCCACCAGCAGGCGGTCCCTGTCCTTCACGCGCAGCAGCCCGGCACATCCGTCCATGCGGCGCGCCAGCCATTCCGCATGGAGAGTCTGGACAGCGGCTTTTTCCTCTTCTCCCCGTTTCCAGAATGCGGCAGCCCCCACGGGCAGGCCCAGCATCATCACGGCGGCGATGGACCATGCCAGCTTCCCGCCTTTCACATGCCGCCAGCATAGCCACGCGCACATAAAAAACAGTAAAGGCAGCAGACGCACCGCCAAGTCTATCTCCGTCACAGAAAGGACAAGCAGGGAAACGGCAAAAGCCGCCGCGGGAAGACCCAGGCACAGCCCCCACCCCCAACCGCGCCCCACCGGTTCAGGCAACCTGCCGCCGGACAAAATCCAGGCGCAGAAGGAGACCCCCACCAGATTGGGGATGAACCCGAACCGGACGGGGAAATCCACATAGCTCCACAAATGGGCGGCCCGGTGAAGGGGTTCAATGAACGCAGGCAGCACGGACGCTCCCAGCAGGAGAAGGAACAACCGCCTCCCCTGGTCCGATGCCGGGGCATCCTTCCGCCCGTAAGCCAGATAGACGGCCACCAGGGAGGCACACGCCATTCCCGGCAGGCACGCATAAAGGCGTTCCAGGAACTTGGGAGGGTCAAACGGCCACGTCAGCTCAAAAAACGTGGGCGCAGTCATGAACAGGGAGCGCATGGAATCCCGGCTCATGTCCATCATCGGCAACCAGTAATAGCAAGTCGCCAGCGTCACCGCCGCCGTGTACCAGAACACGCGGGCCAGCCGTACGCGGCGTTCCTCCGTCCCCTTCAGGGGCAGCGTGAAGGCCCACGCGAACAGCCAGCCGAGCACGACGGCCATGAACGCGCTGTACAGGGAGGTAGCCAGCAGAAAAAGCCCCACGGCGTACAACCACCCCTTTCCTCCGTTTACCAGTTGGTAAAGGCCCAGGGCAAACAGGGGGAACATGGCCGCATGGTCCAGAAACTGCATGAATCCGTACTTGGTCTGGAAAAATCCCCCAAGCGCATATCCCGCCGTCAGGAGCACGGTCCAGCACACGGACAGGGAGGGGAACACGCGCCTCAGGAACCAGGAGGCCGTCAGGCAGGCACACATTACATCCGCAAGCATCACCCAGACCATGTCCTTCAACAGGAAGGAATCCCCTAGCGCCACGGCAATCCAGGTGGATGGAACCAGCAGCTGGTGCGGCAGCGTGGGACTCACGCGAATGCCCGCACCGGAATTGACATCATAAAAAAAAGAGCCGTCGCACACGCCGGACATCAGGGCGGACGCATAATACTTCAATGTAGGATAGACGAGCTGCCCGTTATCCATGTACTCCAGAAAATGGCCCCCAAACGGCCAGATACCCCGCACCGCCAGAAACAGGAACAGCGCCGCCAGGGCGAACGCCATGGATGCCAGGGACGTCAATACCGGACGGGATGAAGCGGGTTCCATGGGAGCGGTCATCGGACAAACGGTTCAGCGGCCTGCACAAGCCGCAGGGCGCGGGCGCACTCCTCCACGTCATGGACACGGTGGATGCTGGCGCCGTGCAAATGGCCCCACACTGTCATCACGGCGGTGCTCAGCGGGGCGCGCCCCTGCTCCGCCGCCCCCAGAATGGAACCCAGCATGCGCTTGCGGGAAAGGCCCAGCAGCACCGGACGGTCCGCCACCTGAAGCTTGTCCATATTGGACAGCAGGGCCAGATTGTGTTCCACCGTCTTGCCGAAGCCAATGCCGGGATCCCAGCAAATCTGTTCCGGAGCAAGCCCGCGCGCCAGCAGAAAATCATAACGCTCCTCAAAATAGCCGCGCACCTCCCGCACCACGTCCCCATAGGAAGGCGCTTTCTGCATCGTCTCCGGCGTTCCCTGCATGTGCATTACCACTACGCCGCAGCGCGCCGCGGCACACAGTTCCGCCATTCCCTCCTCCCGCAATCCGGAAATATCATTGATCACATCCGCTCCGGCTTCCAGCACGGCGTCAGCCACCGCGGCATGGCGCGTATCCACGGAAATCACGGCCTCCGTGCACGGGCGCAGTTCCCGCACCACGGGAAGCACCCGGTCCAGCTCCTCCTCCACGGAAACCTCCGCAGCCCCCGGCCTGGTGGATTCCCCTCCTATATCCAGAATCAGAGCCCCCTGCCGTTCAAGCTCCCGCGCATGGGAGACGGCACGTTCCAGCGTATGGAACCGCCCTCCGTCGGAAAAGGAATCCGGGGTAACGTTCACTATTCCCATCAGCACGCCTCCGCGCTCCACATTCAATAGGTCTCGCCTTACAAGCCAGTTCATCTAATTACGTTCTTGTCAAAGGCACTATACATCACTTTAATAAGTCAGAAACACTTTTTTCATCATGAAAATATCGCCCCTGCTTCTCATCGTTCCCCTGGCCATGACATCTGGAGCCCTGGCTGTCGGCCAGGACGATTTCAATGTCCAGACTTCCTCCTCCCGCCTGGTCAAGCATGAAGACGGTTCACGCAGCTATTTTGAAAAGACCAACGAAGGCAAGGGGATGAAAAAGACGACTTACAATACCCATAACGTGCTTGTTTCCGTAACCCTGTACACCCGGGGGAAATACAACCAGCTTCTCTCCTGCCTCATCTTTGACGGACAGAAAAATGAGCTGTTCTATGTAAGCTACGGCTACAACCAGAACGCAGAGCTGGTGGAAGAACGGATGTTCGACTCCAAGACCAAGGAACTCGTGCGCCGCTTCCTTTACAGGTATGACGCCATGGGCAACCGCAGCAAGCCCGTGTGCATCACCCTGGTTAAAGACAACAAAAACGTGGAAAAATACGGCAAGGAAACCGCTCCGGAAAAAGATCCCTTTGCCGCCGACTTTGAAAAGAAGAACAAGTAGGCTCCGGAATACCGGGAAGAACCGTTCCTCATTGCCTCCTTTCCACCAGCCGCCGTCCCCTGTGATGACGGCCGGTTTTATCTTTCATGCCGCGTGAAGCAGACCGGAAGGCTGCGTACCTCTTCCAACAAGAGAGGAATGCGCACGAATGTCCTGTTCCAGGCAAAACACGCCTCTCCCTCGTCAACTTCCTTTAATCCGCCCTAATACGGGAACGGAGACGGGATTCAGTAGCGCCCCATTAAAAGGGCGCCTTATTCTTCATCGCTGGCTTCCAGTCTGTTCCGCCAGCGGCGGGCCACCCAGGGACGCACCAGCCCGTAAAGCAGGTAAATGGAGAAAATAACCGCGGGCATCACCCACGGGAATTTGAAGATGCAGATGACCGCCAGCACAATGAGCACGATCGCGTACATCGTTCCCCGCGTGCGCATGTTGATGTGCTTGAAGCTGGGATAAACCACCCGGCTCATCATCAGGACGGACACTCCCGCCATCGCCAGGGCAATCACGTACTTGAACACGCCCAGGTCCATGGCCCCGTCCGGAGCCCTGCCCGCCAGGTACATCACCAGGTACATGGTGGAAACCACGGCGCCCGCCGCCATCGGAACGGGCAGCCCCACAAAATCACTGCTCTGCCCCTCCTTCCGGGGAGCGGCGGCCATGCAGTTGAACCGCGCCAGGCGCAGGGCGGCGCACAGCAGGTACAGGATGCCGATGCCCCAGCCTACCTCCGGCGGAGAAAGCTGGAACAGGACGGCCTTGGCCACCAGCAGCGCCGGGGCAATGCCGAAGGAGACGATGTCCGCCAGGGAATCAAATTCCCGGCCAAAGGGGCCGTCCTGCCCGCGCATGCGGGCAATGCGGCCGTCAAACAAATCAAACAGGCACGCCGCAAAAATCAGGAACGTGGCATTCTGGTAATAGGAGAAGGCCGCCACGGCGTCGCTGTCCGCCTGGTTGATCCCTTCAAAAATCGTCAGAATGGCGAAAAACCCGCACACCAGGTTCCCTGCCGTAAACAGGTTCGGCAGAATGGGAATCTCAGGTTCGTCCGGAAAAATCTTCTTGTCCATGATCGGTGTCCAGTAGGGCGCCCCGTGAAGGGCTTATCCGTTAATGATGTTGCGGGCCGCCGCCAGGGCCTGGGGATCGGCATCCTGCGGAGCGGAACCGCGGGCCTGGTCCGGACGGCCGCCCCCCTTGCCTCCGGCAAGAGCGGAAACCTCGCGGATCATATCCCCGGCGGACAATCCGTCCGCAATGGCATCTTTGCCACAATAAGCGCCCAGGAGCAAGGAAGAACTGTCCACGCACAGCAGGAAGGCGGCGCCCGCATACTGGCGCTTTTTCAGGCCGTTCAGCAATTCCTGGAGCAATTCCCCGGCTCCTTCCGCCACCTGGATCAGGGAAGCGGGGTCATCGGAAAGCCATTCATTCAGCAGGGCGTCAGCCCTGGCGGCGGACTGCCCGGCACGGGCCTTCTTAAGCTTCTTTTCCGCATCCAGGGCCGTCTGCTTGAAATGCTCCACGGAGGCGTCAAAACGCGCCAGGGAATCATTCACCGTCCGGATGTCGGAGGCTCCCAGGGCGGACAGGCCCGGCTTGTCTTCAATCGTGGGAACGGGTACTTGTTCCAGCCCCATGTCCGCCAGCTCATAATTGACTTCCTTGATCTTTTCCACCGCCCTGGCGATTTCCAAGCTCCTGGCGACGACGTGCTGGCGGATCATTTCCAGGGCGGCGTCTCCCGTCATGGCCTCAATACGGCGCACGCCGGAGGCGATGGCCCCCTCGCTCTTAATCTTGAACAGGCCTATATCCTTCGTATTGGCAATGTGCGTTCCGCCGCAGAACTCCATGGAAACGCCGTCCAGTTCATTCCGGCAGCCGCCCACCTGGACCACGCGCACCACGTCCCCGTACTTGTCGCCGAAGAACTGGGCAATCGCGGAATTTCCCTTCACGTCCGCATAGGCGCGTTCCGTGCAGTGCACAGGCAGCGCCTCCTCAATCCAGCCGTTCACCTTCTCTTCAATCCGGCGGAGCTGGTCCGGCGTGACGGCGCCGCTGTTAAAGTCAAAGCGCAGTCGGTCTTCCGATACAAAGGAACCCTGCTGGGCCGCATCCGGGCTGACCACCTGGTGCAGGGCGCAGTGAAGAAGGTGGGTGGCGGTATGGTGCGCCTCCACGCGGCGGCGGCGCTCCGCGTCAATGCCCAGATGCACGCGGTCACCGGGTTTCACGTCCAGCCCTTCGCGGGCTTCCACCACATGGGCGCGGGCATTCCCGATCTGCTGTACGGCAACCACATGGTAGCTGTCCCCGCCTATTTCAATCAACCCGGCATCGGAAACCTGGCCTCCCATCTCCGCGTAAAACGGAGTCTTGTCCGTAATGATGAACAGGGAATCCCCCTGGCGGCTTACTTCCAGCACGGTGGCGGCGCATTCGTCCACATCGTACCCCGTGAACTCCGTCACGGCGTCCGTCTTCAAATCCAGGGCACGGACCACCTCGCTCTTGCGGGCGGCGCGGGCGCGTTCCCGCTGCTCATCCATCAGCCTGTTGAACCCGTCCATGTCAATTTCCAGCCCGCGTTCCTCCGCAAGCAGAGCCGTCAGGTCAATCGGGAAACCGTACGTATCATAAAGCCTGAACGCAAACTCGCCGCCCACCTTTCCGGCGGAAGCCGTTTCCGCATCAAACAATTCCAGGCCGCGGTCCAGCGTTTCATTAAAGCTGGCCTCTTCACGGTTCAGTACCTCCTTCACGGTGGCGGCGCGGGCGGCCAGCTCAGGGAACACCTGCCCGAAGGATTCCACCAGCGTATCCACCAGCTCTGCCAGGAACGGCTGGGTAAAGCCCAGGCGGCGGCCGTAGCGCACGGCACGGCGCAAAATGCGGCGCAGCACGTAATTACGGCCGTTGTTGCCCGGCAGAATACCGTCCGCTATGGAAAAACTGAGCGTACGCAGATGGTCCGCAATCACGCGGAAGGCAATCGCCTCCTGAAGAGCATCATCCTGCGCGCCCACCTTCTTGGAACCGGGCGCCGGATACACGTCCACGTACTTCCGTCCGCTCAGCACCTCCAGGCGGTCGAACAGGGGGCGGAACACGTCCGTGGCGTAATTGGACGGCTTGCGGGAAAAATCCTTGAACCCGTCCGTGCACTGCATGATGGAGCACGCGCGTTCAAAACCCATGCCCGTATCCACATGGCACGCCGGAAGATTGCGCATGGAGCCGTCGCTCTCCGCATTATACTGGATGAACACCAGGTTCCAGATTTCTATGCACTGGTCGGAATCCTTGTTCACCAGGCTGCCCTTCGTATCCCCTTCCGGGGTCAGGTCCACGTGCAGCTCGGAACAGGGGCCGCAGGGGCCGGTTTCACCCATCATCCAGAAATTATCCTTCACATTCCCGTGCACGATCTGCACGTCCGGGTCCAGCCCGCGGGAACGGAACAGCTCCGCCCAGTAATCCCAGGCCTCCTGGTCAAACTCTCCGGGATCGCCCTTGCTCTTGTCCGGCGCGTATACGGTGGCGTACAGCCGTTCCGCCGGGAACCCCCACCGTTCCACCACCAGTTCCCAGGCCCAGTGGATGGCTTCTTTCTTGAAATAATCCCCGAAGGACCAGTTCCCCAGCATTTCAAAAAACGTGTGGTGGTAGGAATCATAACCCACATCCTCCAGGTCGTTGTGCTTGCCGCCGGCGCGGATGCACTTCTGGGTGTCCGTGGCGCGGGCGGGCGTCCACGGCGGGGTCCATACTCCCAGGAAATACGGAACAAACTGGTTCATGCCGGCATTAGTGAACAACAATCCCGGGCTCTGGGGCATCAAAGAAGCTGAGGGCACGACCGTGTGCTGTTTCTCGCGGAAAAAGTCCAGGAAGCTTTGGCGTATCTCGGTGGCGGTCATCATATCAATAATAGGAAAAGTAAAAGTCGCCGGATTATGCCTGTTCCGCCCCCGTTAGTAAACCGCTAATTCCTTCTCCGTCATGACGGCTGTATTTTTACTTGTAAAAAATTATACACATGTATAAATAAAGACATGAAAAAGCTGGTGATACTCCTGATTCTTCTTTGTGCGGCAGGAGCGGCAGCCTGGTTCATCTACCGGGAAGCTCCGTCCGGGCCTGAGGATAAAGC